>VFSW01000495.1_pt1 | contig 58061 bp, 45 predicted proteins | sample 5358111 | NCBI WGS metagenome assembly VFSW01 (sample SAMN11554181, study PRJNA540505) | mine drainage metagenome | isolation source: sediment from site ElyBrook_90M | place: USA: Ely Copper Mine, Vershire, VT | collected 2017
AGGGGATTGCGGAAATCAATGCTGCGCCAGTAGTGCATCGCTGGAGAAAATTCGCCGCTTTGAGCCCACCTGATCAGGAAACTATTTAATGAAACGTTATACTAGAGACCAGCCTGGCAACAAAATCAACCATGCGGTGTAGCGCTTCGGGCAACGGCTCACGCTCGGCAATACCGGACTCGTGCAGCGCTACAAAGAAGGGGAACTGCAATCCTGCTTCAGTTCTCTGCCGGGATCGTCCCGAAAGAGTACGTCATTGTTTTTCAGGGAAAACCGCAGATCGGTGACGTTCAATATCCACGGGTTCGATTTCGCGCTTGCTGGGAACAATTCAGGATACAGGCTTGGCAGATGGATTCCGAGATTTGCTCCCGCAACGGTGATCGGCAGACGGTGTTTGTCGATAATACTCAGGCAGTGCAGACGCCAGAGAATGTCTCCCTTTCCTCCGCCATATGGTTCAACAGCGCTGATCGCATCTATGGCTGCCTGCTCCATTCCGTTTATCTTTCGAAGTCCTTCGGACTGGTATCCCGCGGCTGTTTCCGCGATCGGGAAGTAGACTTTGCAGGCTTTCGCGGCATTGGTTCCAAGCCAGAGCGCGCAAGCCAGATAGTCCAGAGCCGTTCTGAGATTTTGAATGGCGTCACCTGCGATAGCAGAAATGATCGGATCAATTGGTTGCACGTTGGAGACGCGATACGTAGGTCTTCCTTGATGGTCAATCTCTCCGGTAGTTTTGTATGGCCCACTCTTCAGAAAGACTTCGATTGCGGAATTCAAATCCGCGACGTGATGGTTGGCCCGTGCGATTTTGACACGGACTGAATCGGGGATTGCGGCCATGATTGAAACCTCATCATCATAGCTTTCCCCGTTTTCCCCGATTCTGTCGCTTAGTTGATTGCTGGACCCGCAGTGTCAACCTTGCCGGTGAGTTGATCGAAGGTGAGGCGCTTGCCGACGATCCCGTGAACTGCCAAGCTGAATCGTTCGCCGTCGGTCAATTTCCGATTGTTGAATCGGAAGGTCTGTTCGTCGAGGTAGCGGAACAGATGGAAGGGTTCTACGGAAACGTAGGTGCCGTGCAGGCCGCGTTTCAGAAGCGACCAGAAGTTTTCGCAGCCGTTAGTGTGGACGCTTCCACGGACGTATTCAACGGCATGGTCCGCAACGCCGTATTCGAATTCGTTCAGGCCTTCGTATGATTTCAGGGAATCGGTATAGAGTGCCGATCCGGCCTGCACGTGTTCGCGGACTTCAGCCTGAAGGGCTTTCTTCCCGCGATTGAAGACGACCTTCGTGCGCATCTGGCTGGGCTTACCGTCCTTGCCGCGTTCCAAGATGCCCATGACAGCGTTTTTGTCCTTGCCGCCCGTGCCGTTGATCTTGCGGGCGCGGACAACAGCGTGCATGTTGCGGGCCTTGCCCCCGACGAAGGTTTCATCGGCTTCGACGTGGCCGGTCAGTTTGTCGGGAGTTGCCATGCCGAGAGCAACGCGGATTCTGTGATCCATGAACCAGGCGGTTTTCCGGGTGACGCCGACGGCCCGGTGAATCTCGTAGGAACTGACGCCGTTCTTGCAGTTCACAACCTGCCACATGGCAAGCAACCACTTGTCCAGGCTGAGGGGCGAATCTTCGAAAATGGTTCCGGTCTTTGATGTGAACTGGCGAAGGTCGTGTCTACTCCCGCGCTGCCAGCGGTTGTACTTGGCTTGGAAGAGGACATCCTTTGAGCCACAACGCGGGCAGGCGACGTCTTCCGGCCAGCGGTGCGCTACCAGGCATTCGCGGCAATTGTCGGGGCTGGAGAAGTAGCCCATAGCGTCCTGAAGCGTAGCTGGTTCAAAGATTTGCATGACTAGATTTTATCAAGAGATCGGTGAGTTGGCGATTATATTGTTACCCAAATTAGCTACTCCCTTGCCACGACTGTCCAATCCGATAAGGTGCATCTTCGAGTTCAAACGCGACGAGGGAGGAGGGGCGGTCGTGCCCCGTGTAAGCCCGGGAGTGCCTCTTCGCCAATCGAGCGGCCGCGTCATAGAGGCCGGGCTTCGCCGAACTCCTAACCCTGATAAGCCGCGTTCAGTGTGCGATTTAATGTGCCCATTGCAATGCCACATGATCGATCCAAAACATTCTCGACTCAACGTGCGTTTGCGGAGTGTAAACGCGGGCTGCGAAGGAACGGCGCTGCTTACTTGAGACGTTTGACCTGGATCGGCTCCGCAACGCCTTCGACCTTCATCGGCTAAACCGCACCACTCTGGCACGCCAGAACCCCTGGGCGATCGCTATGACGTGGCCGGTTGGCACCCCAGCGGGTGAACGACCCTCGGAGTCAGCGAACGTTGAAATGCGGCGTTTGTCCATACTCGATTCCACCGTCGCGATGCGCCCTGGGCGAGATGGGGCCGAGCGGCGATCGCGGATTAAAAACTCGCCGGAAACCTCCGGTGGGCGTTCCGTTCCGAACCTCGATCAAAATCGGCCAGCTTCGCGGGCAGCGGCGGACCGAACCCGCGCCTCTGCGCGACGGACTTCGCGTGTGGCAGTAGGGCGCGGTCGAGCGATCCTGCGGTTCGCGCGGGTTACAATCGGGACTGCACCGATGCCCTCCGGCCACGTCTCGCTCTTTGTCACCTGCATTGTCGACCAGGTTTTCCCGCAAGTCGGGCTGGCCATGGCCGATATCCTCGAACGGCTCGGCTATGAAGTTGGCTTCCCGGAAGGCCAGACCTGCTGCGGCCAACCGGCGTTCAACAGCGGCTATCCCGAGGAAGCGGCGCAGGTGGCCCGGCATTTCCTCCGCGTCTTCGAGCGCGCCGAATACATTGTCGTACCGTCGGGCTCCTGCGGCGCGATGATCTCGCACCATTACGCGGGGCTGTTCCCGAACGAGCCCGCGATGGAGCGTCTCGCGCACGAGATGGAGCCGCGCGTGTTCGAGTTCTCGCGGTTCCTTCTCGAGGTCGCGCGAGTCGACGACGTCGGCGCGCGCTTCGACGGCGTGGCCACCTACCACGACAGTTGCCACGCGCTGCGCGAGATGCACATCAAACAAGGGCCGCGGCGCCTGCTTGCGAACGTTCGCGGCTTGACGCTCAAAGAAATGGATGCGGCCGAGGAGTGCTGCGGATTCGGCGGTACGTTCTCGGTGAAATTCCCCGAGGTCTCCGGCGGGATGGCGCGCACCAAGATCGACTCGATCGTGCGCACCGGCGCTTCGACCGTGGTGTCGATCGATTCAAGCTGTCTGATGCAGCTTCAGGGCGCGATCTCGCGCGCCGGGCTTCCCATCCGCACGCTGCACCTCGCCGAGGTCCTCGCATCGCGATGAAACCCGCCGCCAATCCCGAGCCCGGCATCCAGAAGGCGCTTTCCGATACGCGGTTGCAGTTGGCGATTTACACGGCTACGGCCCGGCTGATCGAGAAGCGCCGCAAGGCCGTAGCCGCCGATGCGCTGCCCGCATACCAGGACCTGCGCACGCTCGCGCACCAGATCAAACGGCACACCATCGCGAATCTCGACTTCTATCTCGAACAGGTCGAGAAGAACGTAACGGCGCGCGGAGGCAAGGTCGTGTATTGCGAGGACTCGGCCGCCGTCGCGGACTTCGTCCTCTCGCTCGCCAAGCGGCGCGGCGAGCGGCTGATCGTGAAATCGAAGTCCATGACCACCGAGGAAGTTCATCTCAACGAGCGCCTCGAAGAGCACGATCTCGAAGCGGTGGAAACCGACCTCGGCGAGTACCTGTTGCAGCTCGCCCACGAGCGGCCGTACCACATCGTCGCGCCGGCGCTGCACAAGACGCGCGAAGATGTCGCCGACATCCTCACCCACAGCCTGGGCGTAGAACGCGAAACGGAACCGGAAAAGCAGACCAAGATCGCCCGCGCGGTGTTGCGCGAAAAATTCCTCGAAGCGGGCATCGGCATTACCGGCGCGAACTTTGTCGTGGCGGGCTCGGGCGCGATCGTGGTGGTCGAGAACGAAGGCAACGCGCGGCTCACATCGTCGGCGCCACGCATTCACATCGCCGTCGCCGGCATCGAGAAGTTGATCCCGGAGGCGCGGGACCTCGCCGTGTTTCTCAAACTGCTGGGCCGCAGCGCGACCGGGCAACCGCTGAGCGTCTACACGTCGTTCCTCTCAGGACCCCGGCGCGAGAATGAGCCCGACGGACCCGAGGAGTTCTACCTCGTGCTGCTCGACAACGGCCGCAGCAAGCTGCTCGCCGACGAGGGCAAGCGCGAGTCGTTGTACTGCATCCGCTGCGGCGCCTGCCTTAATCACTGCCCGGTGTACCGGAAGATCGGCGGACACAACTACCCGTGGATTTATTCCGGCCCCATCGGAGCGATCATCACGCCGCAGTTCCACGGCGTCGCCCAGGACCCGTGGCTGCCGTTCGCCTCCAGTCTCTGCGGCGCCTGCGCGGAGGTCTGCCCGGTGAAGATCGACATCCCCAAGGTCTTGCTAAAGCTGCGCGCTGAGGTGACCGCCTCGGGCGCGAAGGGCAGCGGCGAGCGCATCGTGTTCCGCGCCTGGGCGTGGGTGATGCGCCATCCCAAGCTCTTCGCCCTGCTCGGTTCGCTCGCGGCCCGCTTCGCTCCCAGGCCGGACGGCGGCGCGTGGATCCGCAGCTTGCCGTGGCCCATGAATCCGCCCCCGCTGCGAAACTGGCTGAGCCAGCGGGACCTTCCCGCCCCCGCCAAGGTGAGCTTCCGGCGGGCGTGGAAGACGCGGAAGTCCGCTCGATGAGCGCACGCGAACAGATCCTTGGCCGCGTCCGCACGGCCCTCGGGCGGATGACGGGCGAGCCGGCCGCGCCGCGCCCCGAGTTCGACCTCGAAGTAGTCGAACCCGCGGATCGCATTGCGCTGTTCTGTGAGCGGGTCGAAGCATTGGCCGGGCGGGCCCACGTCGTGGACAATCGGCCCGCCGCGAAGGCGGCCGTGCAGGAACTGCTCGCCGGGCGCAGCGCCGCCGCCGCCGATCATCCCCTGCTCGCCTCCGCGGGCATTCTGGATCTTCCCGGCGTCCAGCACGCCTTCCCGTCCACCGCGGCCCTGCGTTCGGCCTGCTCGAGCTGCGAAGTTGGCATCACCAGCGCCAGCTATGGCTTAGCCGACACCGGCACCCTCGTCGCGATCGCCGGGCCCACCGACCCCCGGCTCGTTTCTCTGCTTCCCCCCGTCCATATCGCCGTGATTCCAGCCTCCTCGATTCTCGCTGGCCTGGAAGAGTTGTTCCTGCGCCTCCCCGACCCGGCGGCTTCGTCGAGCTTGCTCGTCCTCATCACCGGGCCCAGCCGCACGGCGGACATCGAACAGATCCTCGTCCGGGGCGTCCACGGCCCTGGTGAGATCCACGTCGTCATCATCCGCGATTGTTAACAATCTTACAACTCCTCGGCTTGACACGCCCCTTTGTCTGGTACAATAGGGAACTGTAGCGGCGGACCACAGGGTTCCCCTCGTCCGCCCGGACCGTCAGTCCAATGCCTGCCTGACGGTAAATTGTTCCAGCCCTACTCCACTTCGGTAGAGGCTTAGCTTGTCCTTGAAAAGAGGAGTTCGAATGCCTAACACCCTGTCGAGACGTTTGTTCGTTGCCGCCGGCCTGCTGGCCGCTCCGGTGGCCACCACGGTCACCGACGCCAAACCCCCGGTGCGGCCGAAGTCAGCGGACAACCGGCTGTCGAGGCTGACCAAGTTTTTCGACGCTCACCACTGCCCCCTGAAGGACCACGCCGCGGACTTTCTTGAAGCGGCGGACCGGAACCAATTAGACTGGCGGCTGTTGCCGAGCATTTCAGTCGTCGAGTCGGGTGGCGGAAAAGAATATCGCAACAACAACGTTCTGGGCTGGGCGAATTGCGCGCAGGGCTTCCCATCCATTGCGGCGGGCATCCGTACGGTGGCGCGCCGACTATCCCGCTCGCAACTCTACCGCAACAAAACCGTCGACCGGATTCTGGCGACCTACAACCCGCGGCCCGAGTACTCGATGAAGGTGAAAACGCTGATGCGCTCCTTCGAGTACATTCACGCCCCTGCCGCGGCCGCGGCCAACTGAGGACCGAAGCCACGCGGCGCATGCGCCGGACCGCGGGCCGAAACGCCGACGATCCGGCTAACCTCCGATCCGGTGGACACCTACAATGAGCCCACCGAAAACGGCAATGGCCACCAGTGCGCCGATCACCCACTTGATGGCGCGCTCCCTGCTGCTAACGGCTTTGTGGTCGTCGGCGCGGATTTGCTCGTCGAGGCTATCGAACATGGCTGCCTCCTGTGTTTAGGCCGGTCTGGGTCAAAGATCTGAACCCGGTCTAAGTATAGTCCCGCCGGGCAAGATTTGCCATCGGATAATGACGGGCGGCCACGCCCGCCGGACCACGATGTCCACGCCAGGCTCGGCCATTCGCGGGCACGCGCCGGGCCATTCTCCGAGCCTGGAAAATCGGCTTCGGGCACTCGTTCCCTCTTGTTTCTCGTTATACTCGTACCGGAAATCTCCGGGATTTTCACTCCCTGGCCGCATTGTTTTCGAAAAATCCAATTCGATAGACAAAAAAACTTTCGATTCGATATTTTTTTGTGAGAGATTATTTCGCATAGCGCCACCTACACCGTAGTCCTGTCGTCCTAGTCCTTTCGTTTTGTAGGAGAGGCGACATATTTTAATAATCGGGCTGGCCGATAAGGCCCGAAGAAGAGGGACATGTGAAGGCTTTAACTGTGGATGTCAGACAGTCGACAGGCCGGGTGCTGTGCTCAACCATCTTTCGTCCCGGCGGAAAGAAATTGCTTGCGAAGGGCCATCTTCTGAGTGAAGAGGATGTTCGCCTGCTGGAAACCGAGGGCATGCGGGAGGTCTGGGTAACCGAGCTCGAAGAGGGCGAGGTGGGCGAGGACCAGGCGGTGACGGGCGTCGGAATGGAGATGGGCTGCGGCGCGATCGAGATCCGCCTCGCGGCCGGGGGACGCGCCAACCTCGTCGCCACTCAGCCGGTCTGCAATCTGGTGGACGAAGAGCTGTTGAAGCAGATCAACTGCACCTCCAGCATCGCCATCGCGACCATGCCGAACTTCTCCTTCGCGACCGAGGGCCAGCGCGTGGCGACGGTGAAGAGCGTGCCGTTTGCGATCGCACAGGCGGAGCTCGAAGCGGTCACCAACATTCTCACCGAGCGTGGCCCGATCCTTCAGGCGCGGCCCATCCTCCGGCCTGCCGTGGCCGTGCTCTACACCGATCCGGTCCATGGCGACCGCGCGCGGCAGATGTTCGAAAGCATCATGCACCAGAGGCTCGAGCGCTATGGCCTGGGCGCCACGCAATCGCTCGCGGTGGTCGAGAACGAGGACTCGGTGGCGCGCGGACTCGAAACCCTGCTGCGCGCCCAGCCGACGGTCGTGTTGATCGCCTCCACCACGGCGCCGGCCGGCCCGTACGACACCGTGGGACGCGCGATCTCGAAAATCGGCTGCCTGATCGAACGCTTTCTCGCTCCCGTCGAGCCTGGCAACCTGCTGCTGCTCGGATATAAGAACGACACTCCGGTGATCTCCGCTCCCGGATGTTTCCGTTCGGCGAAAACGAACGTCGTGGATCTGTTGTTGCCCCCGACGCTCGCGCAGTATCGCGTCTCCGGCTGGGAGATCGCCTGCCTCGGGCACGGCGGCCTGCTCGCCTGAATCAGCTCCTCCACACCCGCCGAGCGCACCCTCCAGCGCCCCGCGGGTTTTCCGGCCGGGTGCCTGACCAACGCCCGGCCGTTTCTTTTTTTGCCGTTTGGTTTCTTACGTTCCGGCATCCATCCTGCTAGCCTGAAATCGGGGAGTGCGGCGCTCGGCTCGAACGGTGGAGAGGATGAAAGTGCGGAATGGACTCGTCCTGCGGGGCGCGCAATGACCGCCCTGGTTGAGCCGGCGGCGGCACTGGCGTCGGCTGCCTGGCTCGCCTGGGCCGTGCGCGGGAGGTCTTCCGCGGTGTTCGCGCCTTCGGTGTACCGCGGTGCGCCGGACCGCCCCTCCATCGCCCTAACGTTCGACGACGGGCCGTCCGAGTCAACCCCGAAGCTGCTGGATATCCTCGCCCGCCACGGCGTCCCGGCGACGTTTTTCCTATGCGGCCAGAACGCGCGCCGCCTGCCCGGGGTCGCCCGCTCCCTCATCGCCGCCGGTCACGAGCCCGGCAATCACACTTACTCGCACGCGCGTCTGTGGCTTCGCCCGCCGGGCTTCATTCGCGACGAGGTCGTCCGCGGGCAGCGCGCAATCGAAGAGGCCTGCGGCGCCAGCCCGCGCTGGTTCCGGGCGCCGTTCGGCGTGCGCTGGCCGGGCCTGGCTGCCGCGCAGAGCGAGGCGTCGCTGATGGGCGTGATGTGGACCGCCATCGGAGGCGACTGGAAACTGCCGGCCAATGCCATCGCGCGGCGCTTGCTCCGAGCCGCCCGTCCAGGCGCGATACTCTGTTTACATGACGGTCGACGAGTGGCCCCGGACCCGGACATCTCGGAAACGCTCGCAGCCGTGAACCAACTCATACCAGCGCTCCTCGAGCGCGGATTTCACTTCGAAACGGTAGGTCAGATCCTATGCCCGACGACGACGTTACCCAGCGCGTGATCGCGGTGATCGCCGCCACGCAACATCTCGACGCCTCAGCCGTCACCGCCGACAGCACGTTCGAGGCGCTGAACATCGATTCGCTCGACGGCATCAACATTCTTTTTGCGCTCGAAAACGAGTTCAACGTGAACATCCCGGACGAAGCGGCGCAGAAGTTGCGTTCGGTCCGGGATATCGCCGACGGCATCCATAAGTTGCTCGATGGCCCGCGGAGCGCGGGCACGGCGACGGTTTAGGCGTGCGCCGCGTTGCGGTAACCGGCCTCGGCGCGGTAAGCGCATTCGGTGTAGGCCTCGCGCCGCTCGCGAACGCGCTCGCCGAAGGGCGGCCCGGCGTCGCCCCGATCGAAGGCGTCGACACGACCCGCCTCCGATTCACGCGCGGCGCGCAGGTGCGCGGTTGGAACCCGGACGACTATTTCGAGCCTCGCGAAGCGGCGCAGCTCGATCTGTTCGCGCAGTTCGGCGCGGTGGCGGCGCGTGAGGCCATCGCCGGCGCCGGCATCGAGTGGACGGCCGCGCTGCGCGAGCGCGCCGCCATCGTTACCGGCTCCTGCGCCGGCGGCCAGGCCACCAAGGACGAACAATTTCTCGCCCTCTACGGGCGCAACAGTCCTCGCATCAACCCGTTCACCATTGCGCGCGTGATGGAAAACGCGGCCGCCAGCCGCATCTCGCTCGAGCACGGCATCGCCGGCCCCGTCTACACCATCTCGACCGCTTGTTCGTCTTCGAATCACGCGCTCGGCCAAGCCTTCTGGATGGTGCGCTCGGGCGCGGTCGATCTCGCCGTCGCCGGCGGCAGCGAGGCCGTGTTCAGCCTCGGCTTCCTCAAGGCGTGGGAAGCCATGCGCGTGGTCTCGCCCGATGCGTGCCGCCCGTTTTCGGCCGACCGCAACGGACTCATACTCGGCGAGGGCGCGGCGATGCTGGTGCTCGAGCCGTTCGAAGCCGCGCACGCCCGCGGCGCGGCCATCCTCGGTGAAATCGTGGGCTTCGGTATGTCGAGCGACGCGCATCACATTACCCAGCCGAGCCCGGAAGGCGCCGCGCGCGCCATCCGCGCCGCGCTCGCCGATGCGCGGCTCACCCCGGAAAACATCGGCTACGTCAACGCCCACGGCACCGGCACGCTAGCCAACGACCCAACCGAAACCGCCGCGCTCCGGTCCGTCTTCGGCCGGCACGCCGATCGTCTGGCCGTCAGCTCGACGAAGTCAATGCACGGCCACGCGCTCGGCGCGGCCGGAGCGATCGAGGCCATCGCCACCGTGCTCGCTCTCCGCCATGGGCTGCTCCCGCCAACCGCCAACTACACCACGGCCGACCCGGCCTGCGACCTCGACGTCATTCCCAACACGCCGCGCAAGGCGAGCCCCGAATATGCGCTGTCGAACTCGTTCGCCTTCGGCGGCCTCAACGCCGTGGTCTGCTTTCACGCGCCGTGGGCCTGAGCGCGGCCTTCAGTCCGGTTCGCCCGGCGACACTTCGAGCGGCGTCACCGGATCGATGAACGGCCAGCAGAAGGCGCCGCACAGGTACACCGCGGCCATGCTGTCGAGAAACAGGCTCCAGTTCCCGCCCGTGGCCTTGAGGATGTATCCGCCCGCCACCGGCGCGACGAAGCCCGCGAGATTGCCGACCATGTTCATCGAACCCGACACCGTACCCGCGAACCGCCCGCCGATGTCCATGCAGGCCGTCCACGAGGGCGGCATCACGAGGTCATTGCAAAAGCTCGCGAAGCCCATGGCCAGCATCGCGAGCGCCGGGTTGCGCAACTGGCTGCAGAGCGCCATCAGCAGGGACGCGCCTACAAAGGCCGAGCCGGCCACCAGACGCCGCGCGCGCGCCGTACCGCCGACGCGCCGGGCGAGCGGCGCGAGAGTGAAGCCGCATAACAGCGCGCCCGCGCCGCCGAGCAGCAGCGGCAGCACGGCGTAAGCGGCGCTTACGTTGGGCGAAAGATGATGCCGCTCCTGCAGCCACGTCGGCAGCCAGGTGATGTAGAAGTACCACGGATAGGTCAGGCAAAAGTACTGCACCCACAGCAGCAGCACGCTGCGCGAGCGGATCAGCTTGAGCCAAGGCATGTGCGCGTGCGTCGATGCGGGCGCCGCGCCGCTGTGGATGAGATCGAGCTCGGCGGCGTTGACCGAGCGATGCTCCGCCGGATTGTCCCGGTACCAACGGGCAAACAGGATCGCCCAAACCACGCCCAGCAGTCCGAACAACGTGAATGCCCAGCGCCAGTTCATCCACATCAGGGCCAGCACCACCAGCGGCGGAGCGAACGCTCCGCCCCACCGCGCGAAGGTCCACAGGATGCCCTGCGCGCGGGTCCGCTCGCCGCGCGGCAGCCACGTCGCAAACGACTTGGTCAGGTTCGGGAAGCAGCCCGCTTCGCCCGCGCCGAACAGGAACCGCACGGCCACCATCGGGCCGAACGAGAACACCCAGCCGGTGAGGGCCTTGAATACGCTCCACCAAAGGACGATGCGAAGCAGCACGCTGCGCGCGCCCAGCCGGTCGCCCAGCCATCCGCTCGGAATTTCGAAAATCGCGTAGGCGAGCGCGAACGCGCCGAACACGTAGCCCATCTGCTCCTTCGACATGCGCAGGTCGCGCATGATGAGCGGCGCCGCTTGCGAGATCGAAACCCGGTCGATGTAAGAGAGCACCGCGAGCGTGACCGCGAAGACGATGACCCAGTAGCGGGCATGCGTCGGCGCTTGGATGGCGCGGGCGGGCGTCACTGCGCCGCCCCGGCGGGCTTAAGCTCCGAGGCGAGCCAGGCAAGGTAGCTTTGCGAACCGTTCTCGATGGGCACGGCGATGATCTCCGGTGTGGTGTATGTGTGCAGGGCGGCCAGGCGGTCGCGCAACTCCGCGAACAGCCCGCGATCGGTCTTGATGAGCAGCACGGCCTCGGCGGCCTCTTCGATCGCGCCCTGCCAGCGGTACACGCTGCGGACGCCCGGGACGATGTTGACGCAAGCCGCCAGACGCTCCTCGACGAGCGCTCGCGCGATCCGCGCCGCATCGTCGGCGGTGGGCGTGGTGCTCAGAACGAGGAGCGGCTGAAACATCGGCGGCGAGGTCAAAGGGGATTATAGGCGAAATCCCGCCCCTCGCGGGGCCGCTACTTGCGCGTCATCTCGAGCACGGCGAACGTATCCGGCACGATGTGAGGCCGTCCGCCGCCCGGCGCGGGCGTGGTCTCGGCGAACGGGAGGTACAGGTTGTGCGTCTTCGCGTCGAGCGCCATGGTCCGCGCGCTGACCCGCGTGTGCAGCGTGTCGGCGACCGTGTAATGATCGGCGCCGTCTTCATGCACCACCGTCGTCGTTCCGTCGCCGCAGGAGGCGAACGCGAACTTCGTCGCCGGATCGAAGCGGCCCGCATCGACGCCGCGGCCGATCGGCAGCGTCGCGACCACTTCGCCCGTGTCCGCGTTCACCACCGCCATCATCTGATTCCGGCAACCGATGAACAGCCGACGGCTCGCGCGGTCCATCGACATCGCCGACGGCTCCTCGCAAGGCTTCAGCGGCCAGCGCTGGTCCACTTTCAGCGCCTTCGGATCGAGCTCGAGCAGTTCGCTCTTGTCCTCGAGATTGACGTACACCTTGCCCTTGCCGTCGGCCGCGGCGAACTCCGGCCCGCCGCCGAGTTCGATCGTCCCGGAGACTTTCCCGCCCCGCGCGTCGATCACCGTCGCGCTGTCGCTCGCGCCGTTGAACACCATCACCACATGATCCCGCTCGTCATAGATCGTCGCATCCGGCTTCTTCCCCGCCGGCAACGTACCGAGCGTCTTCAGCGTCTTCAGGTCGAACATCACCACCGTGTTCGCCTGCCCCGCGGTGATGAAACCCTTGCCCGCATCGTGTGCGAGCGCGATGCCATGCACGCCAGGCGTGTCCGGGATCTTGCCGATGACGTTGCCCGAGTTCAGGTCGATGACTTCCACCTCGGTGGCGTGCGAGACGAACAGCCGCCGCCCCGCCGCATCGACGGTCGCGTAATCCCAGCCTCCTGGCCCGCCCACTTTCAACGTGCGCGCTTCCTCGTAGCCGCTTCCTCCCGCGATCGCCGCGGCGCATATGAGCATGTATGTAATTACGTATTTCTTCATCTTATCTCCCTCAAAATGGCTTCCGAATCCAAGCCGCCGCCATGGTAGCGTACTCGGGCGGAGGGAAAGATGAAAAGGTTTTTCATCTTACTCACCAACGTTCTCGCCGCCCGCGCGTCATCGGCCACGGCACCGGCGTGCCGGGCCCGAAGATCCGCTACGTCGAACGCGGCTCCGGCGCGAACTAAGGCTATCTTGACTGGCTCGGCGGCCGGACGACGGCGGCGTTCGCGCTCGCGCACCGCATTCTTCGACGGCCGCGGACTTGGCCCGCAACTCGAATGCGCCGTCGCGTTCAACAAGGCGCCGCTTGAATTCCTCCAGGAACCCGCCGGGACCAAATACCGAGTCCCGCACGATCCTACGTATCCGGCGACTTCTGCTCGAACGGCTTGCGAAGGTACTTCGCTGCCTCCGCCTGCGCGCCCTGCGTATTGTCGTGCGTGCGGATCGCGAGGTTGTATTCGTTCACCGCGCGGTCCCGGCTGCCGGTGATATCGAACACCTTGCCCAGGTTGATGTGCGCCCAAACCTCGATCCACCTCGGATCGAGATCGCCATTCAGCGCCTCGCGAAATTCGTTGGCCGCCGACTGGAAATTGTTCTGCCGGAAAAACACTTCCGCGATGCGGTAATGCGCGAGCGAACTGTTGCGATGCACCTCGAGCGCCTTCTGGTATTCCGTAAGCGCCTGGGCGAATTCGCCCACTTCGACAAACTGTTCGCCGCGGCGGATGGCCACCGCCACGCGAATGTTGTCCGTGTAATGCAGCACTTTTTCGTCCGGATCCACACTCACGCTCTTCGGCTTGCCGAAGGTGTCGATGGTGAACTCGGTCGAGCCGCCCACCAGGTCAATGCGCTGCTTCTCCGGATTCCCTTCGGTTTCGATCTGCAGATCCACCGGCATGTGGAACGTGTCGAGATCCTGCGTCACCTTCCCAACCACGCGAAACCCCTTCTGCGTGCGAAACACCGTGTAGTCGAGCTTAAACTGCGGCGCCCCGCTCGAGTCGATCCACTGCAGGAAAAAGTACCGGATGTTCTGCCCGTAAATCTGTCCGGCCATGTCCTCGAAGTTCGCGGTGCTTACGGACTTCCACGCGTACTGGTCGGGGAAAGCCTTGAGCAGTTTGAAGAAGTTACTATCCCCCAGCATGCTGCGCAGCATGTTGAACACGGCCGCGCCCTTCGCCGCGGTCTCGGCCCAGTACTCGGGCGAGTAATCCTCGAGGCGCCCGGCCTGAATCAGCGGCGGCTGCTCGACGGTGAGCGCTTCGATGTAAGTGTCTTTAATTTCGCTCACGAACGCGCCCGGCCCGTCGGTGTGCTCGATGTAGAGCAGTTCGGCGTAGCGTGCCTGCCCATTGGTCAGCCACAGATGGTTGCGGCTTGACGGGGAAATCAGCACGCCCCACCACTGGCGCGAGATCTGATTCACCAGGAGACGCGTGTTCACGCGCTCCGTCATCGCGCCCGGCGAGAGGAACAGGATCCCCGGCGCGGCGTATCCGTTCGGCGTTCCGTCCTCGGTCTCGACCACGGTGAGATTGGCCTGCGGCGCCAGCCCGTAGATGCTCGTAAGAAACGCGGTGACCTTCCCGATCTCCTCGCCATATTCATTGGCGAGCGTCTTCCGCTGGCGGAGGTAAAAACTGGTCAGCACGCCGCCGGACTGCACCTGCTGCGGATCGCCCTGAACTAACGCGACGCTGCCCGGGAAGCTCGGCTGCGTCGTGTGAAAGCTATACAGCACCTTGTCGCCGGAGGCGTCGGTCTTCTCGTCGCCGCTCGCGATCACGCGGTATCCCGCGGGCGCCGTGATGTTCAGGTCGGCGTTGAAGCGGTCCGTCGTGTAGCCCTGCAACGGAAACCAACGCGCCGGGTACATCAGGTACGCGAAATCGTTGTGAATCGCCGCGAAGCGGATGCCATAGACCGGCGAGTCTTCCTTGCCCGTCAGCCGGCCGTCGTAAGTGAACGTGAGCGAGCCCGGCTGCCCCTGCTTGGTCGGCTCGGCAAGGCTCACGCGCAAGGTGTTATCGCCCGACCTCGATCCGTTCAGATCGCGCCCCCGCGCGTCGACCACTTTCGATACGCTCAACGCGCCGTTCAATTCGAAGTCGAGCGTGGACGCGTCGCTGTCCAGCGCCGTGTAGTCGAGCTTCGCCGTCGCGGTCAACGTCTGCGTGCGCGGATTGATCTCCGCGTCGATCCGATAGTGCGTGATGTCGACGCGGCCGGTGCCCGCGCGGCCCTGCGCCATCATCGGCCCGATCCCGAGCGCGGCCAGCGCGCACATCCGCCCCAGTTGTCTCAAACCCTCGCGTGTTCGAATTCGTCTCATCCGTATCCCGCTCATCTTACCGGCTGGGGCGCCCTCAATACGCTCTCCACCACGCCCGCCGCCTCGTCCATCGGATCGCCCGCCCCGGACAGCAGCGCGCGCACCTCGCACAGCTCCGCTCGCATCGCTTCGCGGGCCGAATCCGAATCGAGCAGCCGAAGCGCCTCGCGGGCGATTCGCTCGCCCGTCATCTCGCCCTGGATCAGCTCCGGCACAATCATCCGGCCGGCCAGCAGGTTCACCATGGAATAGAATTTCACCCTCACCAGCGCCTTGCCGATCAGCCAGCTCGCCGCGGTTACGCGGTAAAACGTAACCATCGGTGTTCCGAGCAGCGCGGCCTCCACCGTCACCGTGCCGCTTGCGGCCAGCGCCAGATCCGCCGAGGCAAGCAAATCCCAGCTCCCGTCCTCTACCACTTGGATGGACTTCCGGCGAAAGCGTTCCTCAAATTTTCCGAGCTCCGCGCGCCCGCCGAACCCCGCCGGAAAACAAACAGCGAAGACGCAGTCCCGCACCGCTTGGATACGCTCCACCGCGTCGAGCAGCGCCGGCAAGTGACGCCGCATCTCACCCAGCCGGCTTCCCGGCAGCAGCGCCACCAGCGGCGCCCCCGGCCGCGCTCCATAGCGCGGGCGCAGCTCCTCAACCGGGGCCGACGGCCGGACGATGCGGCTCAACGGGTGCCCGATGTAAGCCGCCTCCATGCCGTGCCGCGCGAAGAACTCCGGCTCGAAGGGAAAGATACAAAGCAGCCTCGCCAGATCCCGGCGCATTGCCGCGATGCGCCCCTTGCGCCACGCCCAGACCTGCGGCGCAACCAGGTAAATCACCGGGATACCCATCTTGCGTAGCCGTCGCGCGAGCCGCAGGTGAAAGTCCGGGCTGTCGGTCAGGATCGCGGCATCCGGACGCCGGCGTTCCGCCGCCCGCACCAGCGCGCGAAACTCCCCGTAAATCCGCGGAATGTGCGCGACGACTTCGACCACGCCCGCCACGCCAAGGCGCGAATAATCGGCCACCGCTTCCACGCCCGCCGCGAGCATTTTCGGGCCAGGACAGCCGAAGCATTCAAGCCGCGGGTCCCTTCGCCGAAGCGCGCTGACCAGCAGCGACGCATACAAATCGCCCGACGGCTCGCCGGCCGAAACCAGAAGTCGAGCGCCCATCTGTTGCCAGTCTAGCAGGACGCCGCCACGCACCCGAAGCCGCGGCCCGCGGAGGTTGGCGCTAAACCGGCAGCAGATCGAGGGCGCCCTGAATCTCGGCGCGCGTGTGCGCGTCTCCGCCGCTCGCCGTGACTTCCAGGCCGCGCCGGTAAATGGCCGCCGCGTCTTCCACGCGCCCGAGCTTCTCGAGCGTCTGGCCGCAGTGGAAGTACGCCGCCGCGTACCCGGCCTGCGCGGCGATCAACGCCTGGTACTCGCGGACCGCTTCGTCCAGCCGCCCGGCGCGCGCCAGCTCCTGCGCAAGCGCGTAGCGCGCGAACGCCTCGCCCGGGCTATCGGAAACCATCGCCCGCAGCGCCTCAATCCGATCGATCGCCATTGCCTTTCATGATACGATGCTCTGCGTGCCGTGTCCGTACTTCCATCCCGCGCGCCGCGCGGAGTGGCTCGGCAGCTATCCGCGTCTGCCGCTCGGCGCCGCCTGGGAAGGCGCCTGCCACGCAACGGCCGAGATGTTCGAACCCTCGGGCGTCCTGCTCTTCGAGGTCTGCAACACCGGCTTCGGCCGCGCCCGCTGCCCCCGCTTCCCCGCCCATGCCCCTCATGACGCCGTACGGTTCCATGTGCTGGGCCAAGGCGCGGGCGCCAGCTTGCGCATCGGCTATGTGTTCGAGCGGGGCTGCTGGCCCGCATCCCACGCCGCCGCCGAGGTGGACCCGGCGCGCGGAATCGTCGACCCCGCCCCTGAGAGCCCGGCTCTCGCCGCGCAACTGCTCGCCTTCGCTTCCACAGTCCGCTCCCTCGGATAGCGGGGAGGCGTCACGCCTTGTGCATGTATTTGATGTTCGACTTGAAGATCAGCAGGTTCGGCTCGTTGTCGCGGTTGAACTTCAGGCAACACTTGTCGTACCACTCGATGACCCCGTGCAGCGTTTCGCCGTCCTTCAGCACGACGATCATGGGCGTCTTGGCCTGCATCTGCTTCATGTAGTAAAAATTTTCCGCGTTGGTCTGGTCCGGCGGAGCGGCCTTCTTCGCGTGGACGCGCTTGCCTGCTATCTGGTCCTTGAGCTCATTCAACGAGGGACGGATCAATTTTCGATTTGCGGATTCCACGGAATGCTCCAAGTTTGAAATACCTCGCGGGGCCCCATCTTCGGTAGACTGCGCGGGCCGGCAGGAAGGTTTCGATCAGCGGATCGACTACCGACTATTGAATCACAGCCCGGTCATGGCGGCAAGGTCCGGGTCGCGGGTCCCGGGTCCCGGGTCCCTCCCGGGCGGCGCGTCCTGCCCGGGAGCGCGCCGCCACCTGGGGAAGCCCGTTCTACGGCGCCGTCGGGTTCGTGCCCGGCCGCGGGTTGAAGTCCGGCGGGACGTGGTTCTGGATGCCCTGCGCGCGGTCCGTGGGGATGAAGCCGAGCGCGTCGCAGCCGTAACCCGAGACACCGGGCAGATTCAGGATCAGCGAATCGGGAACCAGCACGTATTCCGGCGGCAGCGGGTCGGCGTTGCCCATCAGCCGCGCCGGGCTGAAGGCGTCCGTCAGGTCGCCGATCCCATCGGTTAGCGCGTCCTCGGGTCCGAGCCCGGTCTGGCCCGTAGCCGCCTCGCCCAGATAACGGCCCAGCAGTTCGTCGGGCAGCAGGGCGAGCGGCGGCAGGTTGAACACTGCGTCGACGAACTTCACCACCGAGCTCTGGCTGCCCGGCGTCTTCGAGATGTATCGCGTGTTGGCGTATGGCGAGATCACGATCATCGGTACGCGCGGACCGTTGCTGATCGGCGAGCCGTCGGGCCCGTAGGCGCGAATCGGCGGCGGCACGTGATCGTAGTCGCCTTCCGAGTCGTCCCAGGTGACGATGATCGCGCTCTGCGGCCAGTACGGGCTGCCCGCGATTTTGTTGATCGCCTCGGCCAGCATCGCCTCGCTGATCTGCGCGTCGGAATACCCCGGATGATCGTCGTCGCCAAGGAAGTTCTTCTGCACCGTCGCGTTCGGGTCGGTGGGCTTCAGCCCGAAGATATTTTGAAAGCCGCCCTTCACGTAAAACACCCCGCCGGACGCCGGCAGGTTCTTGCTCGCCAGATCGTTGAAGAAGTCCTGCAGCCCGCGGAGCTGCTGTCGCATCGCGGGATTGTTCGAGATGTAGCCGAAGTACTGCGGCCCGTTGTGGTGCGTGACGTACGAGGCGTGCGTGCCGCTCGCGTCGGTGGGGCCGAGATTCGGATCGGTCGGTTCCTTGTCGTAGCCTTCCTCGTACCAGGCGAATGGAACCTGAGTCCGATTCAGCTTGCCGATGAAGTTGACGTCGTCGTCCACGTCGGCCAGGTCCGTGGCCGGGTCGAGATCGGCCGCCGTCGCGTTCTTGATGTTGCCGCCCTGCAACGTCAGTGGCAGCGTCGCGAACGTAAGGTTGATCGCCGTGCCGTACTCCTTGCCGTTCGAGAAGTCCCCGGGATTCACCGGCATTTTGCCGATCGAGTTGTCGCTCTGCGAGCCCCAGAACGGATCGTTGTCGTTGAGCACCGGCACGCCCGGCGCCGAGGCCCCGTTGTCGGTGTAGGCTTCGCTCGGGTGCAACGCCCACTGCGTGACGCCGGTCTGCGCGCCTATGATGGCTAGGTTGCCGGGCGTCGATGGGCCGGTCATCTCCTGAAAGATGTGGTCGTACAGGGCGAACTTATCGGCGTAGGCCCACAGCAGCGGAATCGTGTCGCAGTCCTCGTACGCCATCGCGAGCTCGCCAAACTGCTTCGCCTTGATCGACGGGTTCCCGTTCGGACTGTACTTCTTCTCCTCGGTCACCGCGAACCGGTCCATCAGCGGCGTGCCGTTTTGAATGTCCATCTTCGCGACGATCCGCGGATGCGAGTGGTCAATGTCGTCGGTGTCGGCCGCGTATTGCTCCGCGCCGATGCGGAACGGCGAGATCGTCGTCGTCGTACCGTCAATGTTGACCAGCGTCTGCACGAAGCCGGGCGTCTGCGCCGGAGGGTTCGTGAACTGCCCTTCGGCGCCCGGGAAGGTTCCGAAGTAGGAGTCGAACGAGCGGTTCTCCTGATACAGCACGAAGACGTACTTGATCTTCTGGCGGATGAGGCTGACCACCTGGCCCTGGGTCAGCGGAGCGTTCTGCTCACCGGGGATCAGAAATTTTTGCACCATCTTCTGATGCGGCGTCAGCGGGCGTTTCGATGCGGGCGGCGTCATCTGCTGCGCGGAAAGCAGCCCGGCGGGCTGAACCGCCAGCAGGATGGACAGCCCCGCGCATAAGCGCGAATAGCTTCGGGTTTGCATGGTTCTCCTTCGTGAGGCGCACGGCCTCGAATATGAGTCGAACTGCCAAATCATGCTGGAGAATACCAGCCGAAAATTACGTGTTCGTTAACGGCCCGTGAACGAAAAATGGCGATTGTGTGACGCGAAAACGAATTCCCGCCTCGCACGGATGGCCTCGAACCATCCCGCCCGGAGCGATTACCATATGAAGACGCCCGCGCACTCCGCCGTGCCGGGTGCGATGGTTCCGGCGCGGGTGACCTCGGCCGTCCGCCGGACGTCTTTAAGGCTACGTCCTTTCCCGGACGCTCAACTCATGCGCGCACTCCTTCTTGCTGCTTCGCTCCTTCTGTCCGTCGCGACGCTCGCGGCCCAGGACAATTACGAAATTCAGGTCTATGGCTCCGAGACCGTCGCCCCCGGCGACACGATGGTCGAACTCCACAGCAACTTCACCATCGACGGCAGCAAGACCATTCTCGACGGCGTGCTGCCGACCGAGCACGCCTGGCACGAGACCGTCGAGATCACCCACGGCTGGAACGACTGGTTCGAGACCGGCTTCTACATCTTCACCAGCGCCGACATGGCCTACGGCTGGAACTGGGTGGGCGATCACATCCGGCCGCGCGTGCGCGTGCCCCCGTCCTGGAACTGGCCCGTCGGAGTCAGCGTCTCGTTCGAGTTCGGCTATCAGCGCGCCGCCTATTCGCCCGATACCTGGACCCTCGAGATCCGTCCCATCATCGATAAGCAGATCGGCCGATGGTACCTCTCGTTCAACCCGGCGCTCGACCGTTCGTTTCACGGCTACAGCGTTCCGCAGGGCCTTGTCTTCTCGCCAGACTTCAAGGTCGGCTATGACATCACCAAGGTCGTCAACATGGGCTTCGAATACTACGGATCGGTGGGCCCGATCACCGGTTTCGATCCACTCTACGAGCAGCAGCAGCAGTTTTTTCCGTGCATCGATTTGAACTTCAGCCCGAAGTGGGAGTTCAACTTCGGCGTCGGCATCGGCGCTACGCGCAGCACCGATCATCTGATTGTGAAAATGATCCTCGGCCGGCGGTTCGACTGGCCGGGCCGGCACAAGAACCCGGAGCCCTCAGAGTGAGGCGTGCGGCAGCCAGCGATCGAGTTTGCTCTTGAGCAGATCCGCGCGCACGGGCTTCAGGATATAGTCGTCCATGCCGGCCATCTCGCAGCGCTGGCGGTCTTCGAGTTGCGCGTTCGCCGTGAGCGCGATGATCACCGAGCGGCGGCCGCCCGTTTCCAGGCGCCGGATCTCGCGCGCCGCCTCGATGCCGTCGAGTTCCGGCATCTGGCAGTCCATCAGGATCACCGGGTAAAGGCCGCTCTTCCACGCCTCGATCGCCGCATTGCCGTTCGGCGCGATATCGACCTTGTAGCCGAGCTTCTCGAGCATCAGTGCGGCGACCCGCTGGTTCACTAGATTATCTTCGGCGAGCAGAATGCGCACTTCGCGGGCCGGCGCCGAAGGCTGCGCCGCCGCCGTGGGCCTCCGCGCCGCGGGCCCCGCCTGGGGAAGGCGCAACGCCCGCGCGATCGCGTCCCGCAGCGATGCGGCGCGCACCGGTTTCGACACCACGGCGTGTACGCCGGGCGGAAGCGTCTCCGCCAGGCTCACCCGGTTCTCGCGGCTGGCCAGCAGAACAATCGGCATGTGTCCGCCGCGCGGCGGCGAGCTGAGCATCGCGCACATCTCGTAACCATCCGCACCCGGCAGCTCGAAGTCGACCAGCGCGAAGCTCGGCGTGGCGCGAAGCCTGACGAGCAGCTCCATCGCCTCCTCGAGCGTCGAGGCCTCATGCACCCGGCAGCTCATGAACGCGATCTGCGCACGGATCGCCTCGCGCGCCACCGGGTAATCCTCGATCAGCAGCGCGCTGAAGCGACTGAGATCGAGCGGCATCGGCGGACCCGCCCCGGCCGCGGGCGCCGGAATCTCGAACCAGAACCGCGAGCCAATTCCCGGTTCGCTCTCCGCGCCGATGTAGCCCCCCATGCACTCGACGATCTGCTTCGAGATCGCCAGGCCCAGCCCCGTGCCGCCGTAGCGGCGCGTCGTCGACGAATCGGCCTGCGTGAACGGCTGGAACACGCGCCGCAGCGCCTCCGGCGCAATGCCAATGCCGGTGTCGGAGACCGTGAACACCACGGTAGGGCCGCCGCCGCGCTGGCGCGGCTCGACGCGCAGCAGCACGTGGCCCGCGCTGGTGAACTTCACCGCGTTCCCGAGCAGGTTCACCAGCACCTGGCGCAGCCGTCCCGCGTCGCCGATTATTTGCGCGGGCAACGCCGGGTGCGGCGACAGAACCAGCTCGATCCGCTTCGCGCCCGCCACGCCCGCCACCAGCTCCGCCGCTTCGTCGATCACCGCATGCAGGTCGAACTCCACCGCCTCCAGATCCAGACGCCCGGCCTCGATCTTGGAAAAATCCAGAATGTCGGCGATCAGCGCCAGCAGCGTTTCGCCCGAGCTGCGAATGGTGTTGACGAACTCGCGCTGATGCCGGTCGAGCGGCGTGTCGCCAAGCAGGCCCGTCATGCCGACGATCGCGTTGATGGGCGTGCGGATCTCGTGGCTCATGGTAGCCAGGAACCGGCTCTTGGCCTGCGTCGCGGCCTCCGCCTTGTCGCGCGCCTCGGCCAGCCATTCGGTCTGCAGGCGCAGCGCGACTTCGGCGCGCTTCCGCTCCGTGATGTCCGCGATCGAGCCGGTCATTCGCACCGGGCCGCCGCCTTCGTCCCACTCCCCCGTCGCCCTTGCATGCAGCCAGCGCAGACTGCCGTCCGCGTCCTCGACGCGAAACTCGGCTTCAAACACCGCCGCCTGCCGCTTGAAAAATCGGCCCAGCGCCGCCTCGACATCGGACAGATCGCTGGGATGCAGCCCGCCGAACCACTGTGCGAAGGAGCCCGCCGGAACCGTGTTCTCCCGGCCGGCGATTTCTAGAAAACGATCCGTAAAAAACACTTCCCCCGAGGCCAGGTTCCAGTCGAAGATGCCGCCGCCGTGCGCCGCGAAGGCCAACTCCCAGCGCTCGCGCTCGCGCCGGATTTCGTTCGCCGGCTCGCGCAGATCCGTCACATCGATCGCCGCGCCAATAAGCTGCGCCGGGCTGCCCTTCCCGTCCGCCGCGAAGACCGTGTCGCGGCTCCGAAGCCAAATGTAAGTCCCGTCGGCGCGCCGCGCCCGCCAATCGACCTGCGCCGAATCGCCCACGCCCAGCCTGCCGAGCTTTCCGTAATGCTCGATCAGCAGCGCCAGGTCTTCCGGATGGGCCAGGCTCGTCAGGCCGCCGGCCAGCGTGGACCGATCCGCCGGCGCCACGCCCAGCAACCGGCCCGCTTCCGGATTCAGCATTCGGCAGCGGCCATCCGGAAACTCCAGCAGGTAAACCACCGCCGGAATCGCCTCCGCGAGCGCATGCGAGGGAACCGGAGAAACTTTACTCGCCCGCCGGCGTGCTCGTCGCTCGAGTTGCTCGGCCGCGAGAGCCGCCACGTCGCGCAGCACCGCAAGTTCTCCCTCGCCAAACGCCGCGTGCGGCGCCGTGTCCATCAGACACAGCGTGCCGACGTTATGGCCCCGCACGGCCAGCGGCATGCCGGCATAGAAGCGGATATGCGGCCGTCCTGTGACCAGCGGGTTGTCACGGAATCGCGGGTCGGCGGCCGCATCCAGCACTACCAGCGGCCCCGCTTCGAGAATCGCGTGCGCGCAGAAGGCGATCTCGCGCGCCGTCTCGCGAATCGGCAGCCCGATACAGCTCTTGAACCACTGCCGCCGCGCGTCGAGCAGCGACAGGAGCACGATCGGCACTTGGAAGTACGCCTGCGCCAGGCGCGTGATGCGGTCTAGCGATTCCTCGCGCGGCGTATCGAGGACGTGCAGGCTGCCGAGTACCCGGAGCCGCTCGGCCTCGTCCGGCGGCAGCGGAAAGGACATGCTTACAGTTATACAGCGTTGCGCGGCTGCGTTTTGTCCGCCGGACCATCTCCGCCGCCGCGCAACAGTCCGGCGTCAGCGGCGGCGCTTGCGGAATCCCGCGCCCAGCAGCAGCAGCCCCGCGCCGCACAGCGCGCTCGTCAACGGCTCCGGCGCGGCTGTGGCAAGGAATCCGTCGGTCGCTCCGTTCCCGTCCACGTAGAACCCGACCAGTTCATTCAGGTTATTCACTCCGTTGATCGTCGTCGTGCCCATGCCCAGCGGATCGTCGACCGTGATGAAGTTGCCGCCGATGTCGACGAACCCGTGCTGCACACCGGTCACGTCGGTGTACTGCCCGACAAGCTGCCCGTTATCCGCCACGCCGAAAATCTGCGTCATCGTCGCGCCCGGAAAAACCACCGTCGCGAGTACGTTGTTGATATCGGTGAAGCCGTCCACCACGTTGTTGGCGTTGGTGTAGAAGCCCACTACCTCGGCGTGCCCGTTCACGCTGGTGGCTTGCGCGTTGGTCGAGGAAAACGGGCTGAAGTTCAAGAACGACTGGTTCGCGGGGTTGTAGAGGAACGCCTCGTTGTTGCCCGAGCCGTTCACGAAGAACCCCGCCGCGAGGCCCGAGTTTCCCAGGCCGTTGATCGTCGTCGCTCCCACGCCGCTCGGATCGTCCAGGCTCGTAAACGTTCCGCTTACGTCGGTAAATCCGTGCGTTAGCCCGCCCGAGTCGATGTAAAACCCGGCCGTCTCGCCGCTGTTGTTGATGCCGGTAACTTGGGTCTGCACCGAGTTCGGAAAATTCTCGCTGGTGAAATTTCCGTTCGAGTAAGTGAAACCCTTGTTCGGGTTGTTCGCGTTGGTGCCCGCGCCGTGATAGCCGGCGATGACCCCGGAGTCGTTAATGCCCAGTAATTGAGTGAACGTATCGTTCGGATAAACGATCGTCTGGAAATTGTAATCGATCGCGCCGGCCCAGGCGGGAAGCGCCATGAGGGCGAATGTGGCAAGCGGGATGACCGCGGTGCGTGTGTGCATGGTGTGAACTCCTTACCTGATCGAGTATGTCGGGCAACCGCTTCGTTGTCGTAAAATCCCGGTAAGATTTCGGTAAAATTCGTTTCCCGCATTCGCCTCGCCGCGCCTCGCATCGCTGTACCGGATAATGGCAGTGGAGCGTCTGCTCCATTGCATTCATGCGAAATACTAAAATCGTTGCGACTCTTGGGCCCGCAACGGATTCTCCCCAGGTGCTGCGCGGTTTGTTCGAGATCGGAGTGGATGTTTTCCGGCTGAACGCCTCGCACGGCAATCAGGAGGACCATGCGGCCCGAATCGGGCATGTGCGCTCCATCGCCTCCGAGATGGGCGCCCACGCCGCCATCCTGCTGGATCTGCAAGGTCCGAAGATCCGGCTCGGCCGCTTCGAAGGAGGCGGCTGTTTTCTGGAAACCGGCTCGACATTCTCCATCACCACGCACGAGGTGCTGGGAAATGCGACGCTCGCCTCCACCGTTTACCAGTCGTTCGCGCGCGATGTGAAGCCGGGCGACTGCGTGCGTCTCGCCGACGGCAGCATCGAACTGCAAGTGCTCGGCTCCGACGGAGCCACCGCTCGCTGCCTCGTCGTCTGCGGGGGGCCGATCGGCGACGCAAAGGGCATCAACCTGCCCGGCGTGGCGGTCAGCGCTCCGTCGCTCTCCGCCAAGGACCTCGCCGATCTTGAATTCGGCGTCCTCGAGAAGGTCGACTTCATCGCCCTATCGTTCGTCCGCTCGGGCGACGACCCGCGCCGGCTGCGCGGCCTGCTGCGCGAGCGCGGCGCCGACATCCCGATCATCTCGAAGATCGAGAAGCCCGAGGCGTGTGAGCATCTCGACGCGATCATGGCCGCCTCCGACGGCGTCATGGTCGCGCGCGGCGACCTCGGCGTCGAAATGGCGCTCGAAAAAGTGCCGAACATTCAAAAGACGGTCATCGAGAGCGCGCGCCATCACGGCAAGATCGTCATCACCGCCACGCAGATGCTCGAGTCGATGATCGAGAACCCTTTCCCCACGCGCGCCGAAGTCAGCGACGTCGCCAACGCGATTTACGACGGCACCGACGCCGTCATGCTCTCGGGAGAAACGTCGGTCGGCAAGTACCCGGCCGCGGCCGTGACCACCATGGCCAAGATCGCCCAGCAGGCCGAGTTGACGCGCCGCTTCCGCGCTTACAAGGACCTGCCCACCGGCGAGACGGCTACCTATGCCGAGATCATCGCCGCCGCCGCATACCATGCCGGCAACGCGGCCGGCGTCTCGGCCATCGCCGTGTTCACCACCAGCGGACTTTCGGCGCGCCAGGTCTCGCGCCTCCGCCCGCCGGTGCCCATCTTCGCCTTCACGCCGCTCCCGGAAACCGCCCGCCGTCTCGCACTCGCCTTCGGCGTCCACCCGGTGCTGGTGAAACCCGCCGAATCGACCGACCTCATGCTGGCCCAACTCGATAGCGTTGTGCTCGACCGCGGATGGCTCAAGCCCGGCGACGGCGTCGCCTGCGTCGCCGGCCAGCCCATCGGCCATTCCGGCACCACCAACATGCTCAAGCTCCACCGCGTCGGCGACCGCCTGTCGGCGAAGTGGTGAGCGCGGCCGCCGGCCTCGTGCCCCGCGCTAGAACTCGAGTTGGCGCAGATACTGGATGCTTTCGCGCAGGCTGACCAGCGGATCGCCCGGCGTCTGGTCCTGCTCGACGAAGTAGTGCTTCACCTGCGTCGATTGCGCGGCCTTGAGAATCGCCGGGAAGTCCAGCGTGCCGTGCCCGTCCTCCTGGAACGCCGTTCGCGGCACGCGCTCGTTGTATTGCACCGGAACGCCCTTCGCCTTGTCCTTCAAATGGAGCAGCGCGACGCGATCGGCGTACTTGTGCAGCATCTCGACCGGGTCGTGCCCGCCCACGCTCACCCAGAACACGTCCATCTCGAGCGACACCAGGCTCGCATCCGTGCCGCTCATCATGATCTCGAACGGCATCGTCCCGTCCATCGGCTGAAACTCGAACGCATGGTTGTGGTAGCAGAACTTCATCCCCGCGTCCTTCACCTTGCGTCCCGCGGTGTTGAGCGTCGTGGCCAGCTTGCGATACACCTCCGCGCCGCCGCGCTGGTCCGGCGGCAGATACGGGAAGACGATGTAGGCGAAGCCGTGCGACTTCGCCGTCGCGATCGCAGCATCCAGCTCTTTCTCCTTGCCCGGGAAGAACACGCTCGTGTCGGCGTGCATGCTTACCGCCTTCAGCTTCGTCTTCTCGAGCGCCGGCCAGATCCGGTCAATCGTCGCGCCGGTCACCTCCGCCTCGCGGTAGCCCATCTTCGCGATCGCATCGAGCGTCGCCTCGGGCCGCTTCAGGATCACGTCGCGAACGGTGTAAAGCTGCACGCCGATGTTCTTGAGCGAGTGCATGGCGGCGAAGCTCGGGAGCGCGGGCGACAGGGCCGCCGCGCCTAACAGGGACCTGCGTGTAAGTCGAGTCATCGTAGCTATTATGCTCCGCCCCGCCCCGGTCTGGACGGCGGCCGGTGTAGGATGACTCTGTGATGAACGCGTACGGGCCGGTGACGCGGCGCCAGGCGATGATGATGGCGGCGGGCGCGCTGGCTCTCAGGGCCGCGCCAACGCCGGGCGCGCTGCCGGTGCTCGGCCGCGGCGGGCCAGGCCCCGCTGTCGATCCGCCCTACCTGAGCAACGGCCTGGTTGGTCTCCGCCCCTCGCCGCTCGCCGTCACCGCCGCGCCGGCCTACGCGGCCGGCTTCGTGTACCGCCATCCGCAGCACCAGATCGAGTGCCTGGCGCCCGCTCCGTTCCCCCTCGGCGCCGAGATCCGCGTCAACGGCTGGAGCCTGCTCGACGCGCCGAACCTCGGCGTGAGCCTGAGCCAGAAGATCGACTTCAAAACTGGCGGCCTCGAAACCGAATTCGAATTTACCGGCGGAGGCCGAGCGAAGGCGCGCGCGCGTGTGCTGCAGTTCGCCTCGCGCAGCCAGCCCAGCCTGGTTTGCCAGCGCGTCGAGCTGCGCGCGGACGCGGGCGTGAAGCTCGGCTACGCGCCGCGCATCCTGTTCGACGCGGCCGCGGGCGCCTCCGCCGAAGGCAGCCTGCCCGCGGGCGCGGAGGTGGACGCCTGGGCCGAGGCGCCCGCCGCGAACGGCGCTTCCCGTCTCGGCATCGCGGTGCGCGTCGCGCCGGGCGCTGGTTGGCGGCGAGTGAACGGCCTTGGCGGTTGGGAGGCTGACGCGCGCGCCGGCGAGCCGCTCACCGTGGATACGATCGCGTCGATGGTTTCGAGCTTCTATCATCCCGAGCCCGGCCTGCAAGCCATCCGCATGGCGAACTGGGGCCTGCAGACGGGCTGGACCAACCTGTGGCGCGACAACCAACGCCTGTGGGACGACCTCTGGATGTCGCGCGTCGCGATCGACGGACCCGCCGCCGACCAGCGCGCGCTTGACGCCGCGTTCTTCTATCTGCATTCGAGCCTGCATCGCTCGAACTTCAATGGCATGCCGCCGTTCGGCCTCTCGCAGAGCGAGCATTACTACGGCCACAGCTTCTGGGACACCGAGACCTGGTCGTTCCTGCCCGCGGTTCTCGCCGCGCCCGATACGGCCCGTTCGCTGCTCGAGTTCCGTCTGCGCGGCCTCGAATGGGCGCGGCGCGCGGCGGCGCTGTTCGGCTATCGCGGCGTGCAGTTCCCCTGGGAGGCCGCGCCCGTCGAAGGCGAAGAGGCCACGCCCGTCTTCGCCGCGACAGGCTGGGCCGAGCAGCACGTGGTGCCCGACATTGCGCTCGCCTTCTGGCAGTATCAGCGCGCCGCGGGCGATCGCGACTTTATGACCCGCGGCACGTGGCCCGTGCTGAGCGGCGTGGCCGACTGGATCGTCAGCCGCGGCCAGCGCTCGGCGCGCGGCTTCGAAATCACCAACGTCATGGGGCCGAACGAGAACGAAGACGGCGTCTCGAACAGCGCTTACGTGAACCTCGCCTGCCGCATGGCGCTCGAAGCGGCGGTTGCCTGCGCGGCGAAAGCGGGCGAAGACGCGCCGCCCGCCTGGGCCGAGGCGGCGCGCCGGATGGTGATCCCCATCAACGCGCAGGGCGTCCTCGTCACCAGCGACGGCTCGCCGCGCAACGCGTTCGCCGACGCCGGCTTCCTCTATGTCTTCGAGCTGCCCGTCGCCCTCGACACGCTGCGCCGAACTTATGCCGAGTTCCGCCGCGCCCCGCGCGAGCACGGCATCGGCTTCGCCACCGCCGCGCAGGCCGCGCTCGCCGCGGGCATCGGCGACCGCTCGGGCGCCGCCGAACTCTTCCGCGCCGCCTGGGAGCCCTTCTGGATGGAGCCCTTCGGCATGATCCGCGAGGCCGTCCAGCAGGGCTACGGCTGCTTCGTCACCGACTACGGCTCCCTGCTGCAAGCCGCGATGCTCGGCTTCACCGGCCTCCGCGTGCGCGACGGCGACTGGGCCGCGTTCAACGCCACACTGCCGGAGAACTGGAAAGAAATTTCGCTCGGCCGCATCTTCGTTCGCGGCCGCGCCATGCGCGTCGAAGCGGAGCACGGAGCCCCCGCGCGCCTCGTCGCTCTTACTTAGCCGCTGCGGCCAGCACCCGCGCGAGCGCGTCTTCTTCGTGCCGGAACACCGCGCGCAGATCGACAATCACGCGCCCCGCGTCGAGCCGCACCAGCACCGCCGGTTCCGCCAGGCGGCAACGCCGCTCGACCGCGTGCGGCGCCGCGCAGCCGATCCGCACCAGCCACGTTGGCAACGCCTGCCCCGGCGTCGCCCCGCCGCCCGCGTACGATTCGCCCGTCGTTACGTCCAACGTGACGCCCGCGCTCAACCGCGGCCCGAGCATCGCGGCGAACCGCTCGGCCCGCTCGCGCAGCGCCTCGGCCGAAGCGCCGAGAAACGCGATCGCCGGAATCTCGCTCCATCGCTCGAACAAATACGCGCGCAGCGTCGATGCGAGCGCCTCGAGAATCAGCTTGTCGAGACGCAGCGCGCGAAACAGCGGATTGCGCCGCAGCCGCTCGATAAGCACCGCGTCGCCCGCGAGGATGCCCGCCTGCGGCCCGCCGAGCAGCTTGTCGCCGCTGAAGCTCACCACGTTCGCGCCCGCGCGCAGGCTCCCGGCCGCCGTTGGCTCGTCGAGCGAAGCGATCGGCGCGCCCGCGAGCGCCCCGCTGCCCAGGTCCTCATAGAGCGGCAGCCCGCGTTCGCGCGCGAGCGTCGCCAGCTCCGCCACCGCCGGACGCGCCGTGAAACCGGCCACGCGGAAGTTACTCTGGTGTACGCGAAGAATCAGCCGCGTACGTTCGTTGATCGCCCGCGCGTAATCTTCGACGCGCGTGCGGTTCGTCGTGCCCACTTCGCGCAGCACCGCCCCGGACCGCTCGATGATCTCCGGAATGCGAAACCCGTCGCCGATCTCGATCAGCTCGCCGCGGCTGATCAGCACTTCGTAACCCGCAGCCAGTTCATGCAGCGCAAGAAACACCGCCGCCGCATTGTTATTCACCGCGATCGCCGGCGCGCCCAGCAGCCTCTCGAGCAGCGGACCCACATGCGAATCGCGCCGCCCCCGCTGTCCAAGTTCGAGGTCGTACTCGAGATTCGAGTAGCCCGCAATCGGCGCAAACCCGCCCAGCGGCGCGCGTCCGAGATTCGTATGCAGCACGATGCCCGTCGCATTGATCACCGGCCGCAGCGTGGGCCGCTCGAGCGCGACCAGCGTCCGCCTTACGCGATCGGCAATCGGCTCATCTGGGATAGGCTCGCCCGCGAGCGCCGCCGCCCGCGCCCGCGCCGCCGCTCTCCGGCACTCGCTTACGATAAGCGCACGCGGAACCCGCGGCTCGAGATCGGCCAGCATCGCAACCATCTCGTCGATCGACGGAATCGCGCGCAGCGCATCGGCAGTAACAGGCGGCATGGTTCGACGCTTCCCCAGGATAGCTCGCCGCCGTCCCCTCGGCCCTCAGTGCGCAGCCGAGGGATCCGTCGCGCCCGTGGGCTTCCACTCCCGCGCCATCCTCTGAGCCTCAGCGAGCTGCTCGGCAGTAAGCTTCGCGGCGGCCTTATCCCGTAGGTCCGCGAACTTCTTTTGGTCGTCGCCACTGGCGCGCGACGCGGCGAGATTCAGCCACATGTAGCCCAGCTCGAAGTCCTGCGCCACGCCCACGCCGAGGTCGTACATCAAGCCGAGGTTGAACTGCGCTTCCGCGTAGCCCTGATCGGCGGCCTTGCGGTACCAGCGGGCTGCTTCGGCGTGGTCCTGCGACACGCCCTGGCCCGCGTCGTAGAACACGCCGAGGTAAAACTGCGCCTGCGCCAGACCCCGATCGGCGGCCTTCCGATACCAGCTAACCGCTTCGACGTAGTCCTGCGCCAGGCCCTGGCCCCCGCCGTACGCGAGGCCGAGGCTGAACTGCGCTGCCGCGTTGCCCTGATCGGCGGACTTCCGATACCAGCGGGCTGCCTCGGCGTAGTCCTTGGCCACGCTCTGACCCGTGGCGTACGCGAAGCCGAGGCTTCCCTGCGCATCCGGGTAGCCCTGGTTCGCAGCCTTGCGGTACCAGCGGACCGCTTCGGCGTCCTCCTGCGCGACGCCTGGGCCGGCGGCGTACATGGAGCCGAGGTTGAACTGCGCCTCCGCATTGCCCTGGTCCGCGGCCTTGTGGTACCAGCGCGCCGCTTCGGCGTCGTCCTGTGCCACGCCCTGGCCGCTGCTGTACACCACGCCCAGGTTGAGTTGCGCCGCCGCGTAGCCCTGGTCGGCGGACTTGCGATACCAGCGGACCGCTTCGGCGTAGTCCTGGGCCACGCCCCGGCCGCCGTGGTACATGTTACCGAGGTCGAATTGCGCGAGCGCATGGCCCTGGTCTGCGGCCTTGTGGTACCAGCGCGCCGCTTCGGCATAGTCCCGCGCCACGCCCTCGCCTGCGGCGTACATGAAGCCGAGGTTGAACTGCGCGTCCGCGTCGCCCCGGTCGGCGGCCTTGCGGTACCAGCGGGCCGCCTCAGGGGCGTCCAGCACCACGCCATCTCCGGTGGAATACCTGCGGCCGAGCTCGGACTCCGCTTTCGCATCGCCCTTCGCGGCGCGGGCGCGCAGCACATCAAGCGACCCCTTCTTCTCGTCCTGCCGCGACGGGTCCGGACAAGCACAGCAGAGCGCAGAGCCCCGCTGCCGCTGTCCGCCTAGCTTTGCCTCCCCGGATGACGCCACGCCCAAGCCGCGAGTATACCGCCTCGCTCAACGCCCGGCTACGGCACGAAATTCGCCTTCCCGTGCGCCAGTTACCGCTTCTGTCCGTCATGTTCCGGCGCGCCCTCCGGCGTCGCCGCAAGATCATCCCACGAATCCCGTGGAGGCCGAAGCTTGTCGGCGAAGCTCAACTCGGGAGTTCGATGGCGCCTTCCCATTCCTGGGTTCCTCCGTGCCAATTCCCTCGAACTCGCCCCACACCGCCCTACGCGAACGGATTCACGACCCGCACCTGCCCATACCTCTGCCCATCGTTCAAGTCTTCGGAATAAACCGTGCCCGCCCCCAGTGCTTCGGCCGCCGCCAGAATCGCCGCGTCCCAATACGAAATCCCGTAACGCACCGCCCGCTCCACCGCGATCCGCACCAATTGATGGTCGACTGCCCGGCACGGAAACGCCGCGAACTGCTCAATCCACTCCAGCGCCTGCGCCGCCGATAGCGGCCGCGCCGCCTTCTTCACCACGGTCACGAAGAACTCCTGCAGCACCTGGGCCGAGGTGCCGAACTCCTCGGATTGAATCAGCGCCATGGCCCGCTCCCGTTTCGCACCGTCCCGGCCTCCGCCCACCGCCGCATATACGAGGACGTTCGTATCCAGGAAGACCTTAGCGGTCATGCAATTCGTCCCTTGTCCAGGTCTTCTTTCCGAGCCGCCCTTGCGATTGTTTGCTTAGCCGCTTGAGCCGCGCCCGCGCCCGCCTCGCCTGGTCCTCGTGTGCGGCGAGACTGGTCAGATATTCCCGCACTAAAGCATTCACGCTCGAGTTCCGCTCCGCCGCATGCCTCCGGACTGTGGCCAGCACGTCGTCATCGACGCTCAACGTGATGTTCCTCATATACACAGTATACGTGGGACTGTGTTGCACGACTGATCCCAAGGCCGCAAAGCAAACCATAGGACCATCCCGGGTGTGGGCCTCTTCAAGCAGACCTCGGCCGCCGCCCCGTACACGAGATCCAGCGCCGCCCTCATCCCACGCTCCACTTCCCGCGAGAACCCCGGCGACCACGCCGCGATCCGCTTTGGTAGCCTGCCCGGTCAGGCGTGGTCACCCGACGGCAGATGCCCCGGCCCGTCAACGGCGGGCCCGCAACGCTGCCTGGGCGGCGGCGGCGTTGTGGCGGCGCTCTAACTCACGCCTGACTTGTATCGCAGCGCAGAGCCGCCGCCGCCTTGGACAAGAGCGCTCCCAAGGCATGAACACATGTCGAACCTATGCGACGCCCCCGAGAGCCAGAAACCGGTCAAGAATCTCACCTCGAAGCGGCTCATCGTCGCGGAATGGGAAAACGAGATCAGCTCCGTTCCGGTTCTGTGTTCGGTAACTAAGAATTCTGCGCCGCTCCGTCCAGCCAACGCCCATGAGAGCACGGAGGAGATCCCGGGCGGGACGGGCTGGTGGTTGGCGCGCCCCTGGGATCGCGTCAGCGAGCCCGGCGGCGATCGAGCTGTGGACACCTCCGGTTGCGTTCTGAATAACGTCGAAGACCTGCTCAGATACCTGCTCCAAGACATCGGGGCTGGCAGCCGCGCGTACTTCATCCTGTACGCCATCCCCGTCAACCAGCAGGCGACTGGCTGGTTCAAGCGAGAAGGCGATCGCCAGATCGTCTCGACCAAGCTCACCGCGTTCAATCTGCTCCGCGAGGACGCCCAGCGCGAGGGCCTGAATGCTACGAATTGCCGCTCGCGGATCATCGGCGTGCGCCAGGACGCTGGGGAGAGCAGATATCTCGGCCAGGAACACGTCGTCGAAGCAGCGACGCAACCGAATCTCAAAGTTCACGCAGCACCCTCATCTGCGGCTCGACCGCGGTTTGCGACAAGGTTCCCCGGGACGAAATCTGAATCGCAGCAAGACTCCACCCAGCCTCGCAGCAGCCAACCAACAGCATGGCACGATTTTCTGCGGCTGAGCCCGGTGGCCGGCGGCCGCCCCTTTACCTTCCATCCTTCGCCCAGCCCCTTCGCCCGCCGGGCCTGTGGAAACTCTGAGTGTTCCCGCAATAGTCGCAGGCGAGGACCCTGAAATCGGGCTCCTCGCGCACACTCGCGACATACTTACCCATGCCGCAGATGATGCATCTAAGCTGACCGTGTTTAGGAAGCTGGCCACTTAGCCTTTGAGCCTGGACGACCTCGTCAACAAGCTTGAGCAGCTTAACGGCATCCGGAATGCAATTGCTCTCGTCTTCGACGACGCATTGGTCGAGGAGATCGTTTGCCCACCACATCCCCGGGATGTCCGGAAATATCTTACTGAGATCGAACTCCGGCTTACGGTGATACCACAACGGGAGCTTCGCCTTTCCCGAAAGCATAGCCCAGAGGACCTTCCCAAGGCTGAACACATCGAACGCCGGTCTGACGTCCTCAAGCCTCATGCCCATTGCCCAGCCCGGCATCCAGTCGCGGCTCCCCACGTTTTCGTACGAGCCGGTCACACGGTCCGACGTCTCGTCAGTCTGGAAGACGAGCCCGAAGTCTCCCAGAACAAGCTCGCCGTCGCCGGTCACGAATATATTCTCGGGCTTGATATCGCGATGCACGAAATTGTCGCGGTGCAAAATGCTCACGCCCTCGACAATCGGCCGGAATGCAATCAGCGACGCGAGCAGGTCGCCCTTCGTCCGATCGAGGTTCATTGCCAACGTCGTCGGGTAATAGTCCATTACGAACCACTTCCCATCAACATTGAAATCGATGACTCGGATAAGCGAACTGTCCTTGCGTTGCTGTAACGCAAGTTCCTTCCTCAGGCGCTCCCTCGCCTTCTGTTCCTCGTCGGCGCCGCCGAACTCATGGAGCACCTTGAGGGCATACTTTTGCGCGGTCGATTCCTTGCACAACTCGCGCATCAGATCGAGCAGTCCGTCGACGCCCCGTTGCCTGACGTCCAGCCCAACACTCCCGCATTCCGCTATCGCGCGGGGGACCCGCTCACTCAATCCGGCGGCATCCAGCTTCTCATTCCACTCCCGGGCGAGATAAACCGTTCCCTGCCCGCCAGAGCCAAGCTCCTCAAGCGTTTCCCAACGTCCGTAATTCATACAGACAAATTCTGCCCGCTATCGCCCAAGTCTCGGGGGCAATTTGTCGACTCCGGTTGAAGATTCCCCATTCTGCCGGTCGAAAATTCTCCACCCTTCGGAGACGAGGGTTTACGGTCTCAGCCGGCTCGTAGAAAATCGAGCCGGCTGGTGAAGCGGAGGCGGGCTCTGCTGGAGAGCAACCCGCCAAGGAATAGCTGGCCGCAAACTCATCCGGACGATGGGATCGAGGCGGAAACGGCTTCGCCTCCGGCGGGAAGCCAAGAACCCATCGGGTGGATAGATTTGCCTATGCCTGGTAAAACTCATCACGACTGGCTCCGTTCGCCGCGACCGTTCGAGGCGGCGTCCGACGCGACGGCTCCGGACAAGCGCAGCAGATCTCGGAGCCCCGCCGCCGCTGTCCGCCGAACTTTGCCTACCCGGATGACGCCACCCCCCAAGTTGCGAGTACCCGCTCAGCGCCGCCCGCTACTCGTACCGCAGCGCTTCGGTCGGGTTCAGCCTTGAGGCCCGCCGCGCCGGCAGCATCCCGAAGATCACTCCAACCGCCACCGACACCAGGAACGCCACCACGATCGACACGCCGCTCACCGGCACCTTCACCTGGTCGGTGAACAGCGGCACGCTCAGCGGAATGCTCACGCCAATCAATATCCCCACAGCCCCGCCCGCCACGCTGATGATCACGCTCTCGGCGAGGAACTGCAGCAGGATCGCCTGGCTCGACGCGCCCACCGCCTTGCGCAGTCCGATCTCGCGCGTGCGCTCGGTCACCGTCACCAGCATGATGTTCATGATGCCGATGCCGCTGATGATCAGCGCGATCGCCGCCACCAGGAACAGCACGATCGAAAGCACCACGGCGATCTTGTTCGCCGCGTCGAGAATCGCCGTCAGCGTGTCCACGCTGTATCGCGCTCCCTTGCGATGCCGGCTCTCGATCACCTCCCGCACCGCGGCCGACGCCGGCTCGACATCCCTCGCCTCACGCACCTGCACGTACAGCGGATCGATCCGCTCGACGCGCGTGAACAGGTTGATCACCGTGATCGGAATCAGCACCGTCTCGTCGCGCAGCTCCGCCAGCCCAAACGTGCTCGTCCGTTCCTTGAACGTCCCGATCACCGTGAAGCGAAGCTGGTGAATCTTGATCGTCTGCCCGACCGCCGCCGCCTGGCTTCCATACAGCTTCGCCGCCAGTTTCTCGGTGAGCATCGCCACCTTCTGCCGCGTCAGCACGTCGGAGGGATCCAGGAACCTCCCGGCGAGCAGCCTCAAGTTGCGGATCGAAACGTACTGATCGTCGCTGCCGATCACCGCCACGTCCTGCGCGCGGCCGTTCAAATACATCTGGTCGTAGTTCGTCACCACGCCCGCGGCCGCCACAATGCGCGACGCAAGCTGGCGCCGGATCGCATCGACGTCGGACTGCTTCAGGTAGTCGGCGTCGGCCTGAAACGCGGTCGTGCTGCCGGCTTCATAGGACGCGTAGATCAGATTCGAGCCGACCGCGCGGATTTCGTTCAGGATCAGATCGCGGCCGGTGAGCGAGATGGTCACCACCAGGATTACCGACGCGTTGCCGATCACCAGGCCCAGCGCCGTCAGGATGGTGCGAATCTTGTTCGCGCGCAGCGCTTGCAGGCTGAAGTGAAGGGCTTCGGAGAGACTCAGGCGCCGCGGAGCGCTCGGCATCGTCAGGCGCCGACGGTTTTTTCGAGCAGCCGCTCGGCCGCTTCGCGCGGCGGATCGTCGGGCGTCAGGTCGCTCTCGATGTAGCGCTTCAGCAGGTCCCGCGCCTTATCCAGGTGACGGTGCTGTTGAATATAAACCTCGGCGTGCGCGTACATCAGGCGCGGGTTGTTCGGAGCGATCCGTTCCGCTTGCGCGAATACGGCCTCGCTCTCGTCCGCGCGCCCTTGCTTGTTCAGATAACGAGCCAGCGCGATGAAGCGGCCTACTTGCCGCGGGCCAAGCTGTACGGCGCGCCGGAAGTGCTCCTCGGCGCTGTTGTACTCCTTGCGCCGCTCGGCGATCCGCGCCTGCGCGAACTGATACTCGGCCGGATCGATGCGCGCCATGCGCTGCGCCAGCGCCGCGGCCTTGTCCATCCCGCCGCCCAGAAATCCCGGCGCCTCGAGATAGTAATCGAACAGATCGCTCATCGCTTCCAAGTCGGTCGGATCCAGCGCCACCGATCGCTCGAAGGCATCGCGGGCCTTCGACGCCGCCGCCGGCGCGATGAACGGATTCGAAACCTCCGCGCGCCGTCCCCACGCCCGCCCCAGCCACAGATAGTATTCCGCGTTGTTCGGCTGCAGCGCCACGGCCCGCTCGACCGCTTCCGTCGCCCGCTTGAAATCGCCCATCATGAGGTAATTCTGCCCCTCGAGCGAAAACACTCCCGCGTCCGGGTTGGGAATCGCCGCCAGCAATTTCAACGACCGGTCGTACTCGGTGCGCTCGTACAACTCCGTCGCCCGCTTCAAATCCCTGTCACCGCCCCGAAGGACGACGGCCAGCGCGAGCATTGCGACGATAGACCGCATAAGCGAACCTCCGGCCCGCGCGTTTTGCCCCCATCGCTGGACCGGTACACTTAGTAGATGCAAATTCCGGGTTTCCGTTTCCATTTCTCCGCGTTTGCGCCACACTTTGCCTCTAGGAGTCCGAGGCATTGAGTTCTAGTATAGTATGGTGAAGATGCGGGGAGGGTTCCGTGACCCGCAATCCCGCGAAAGGAAAGGATACCATGCACGCCAGGATGCGTTGGATCGGATTGATACTGCTCGGCTTCTTTGCGTTTGTGAGCGTTGGCCGGGCGCAGGTATCGGCAATTGAAGGCGAAGTGAAGGATGAGCACGGCCAGCCTCTTAAGGGCGCCATGATCAAGATCGAGCGTATCGACATCAAAGGCCATTACCAGGTCAAGACCGACAAGAAAGGTCATTACTACTACGGCGGCCTGCCTCTCGGCAGGTACCGCGTGGCCGTCGAAGTCGACGGTAAGGAACGCGATTTCGTCAATGGGCTCCGCACCCAGCTCGGCGACCCCACCGAGGTCCCGTTCAATCTGAAGCAGTCGGCCGACCAGGCCGCCGCCCTGCAAAAGGCCGCCGAAACCGGAACGCTCACCAAGGAGCAGGAGCGCTCGCTCAGCCCCGAGCAAAAGGCCGAGATCGAGAAGCGCGCAAAAGAGCAGTCCGAGTCGATGAAGAAGAACAAGGAGCTCAACGACGCCTTTAACGCCGGCCGGCAGGCCGAGACCGCCAAGGACTGGCCCACCGCCGTCGCGTCCTTCGAAAAGGCCTCGCAGCTCGATCCCGCGCAAACCGCCGTATGGGCCCACCTCGCCGACTCCTACATTAACGTCGCGACCACCAAGACCGGCGCCGATCAGCAGGCCGACATGGACAAAGGCTTCGCCGCCTACCAGAAAGCCATCGCGCTCAAGCCCGACGACCCGTCGCTCCATAACAACTACGGCCTCGCACTCGTCAAGGCCAAGAAAATCGACGACGCCAAGGCCGAACTCGCCAAGGCGGCGGCGCTCGACCCGGCCGGCGCCGGCAAGTATTACTACAACCTCGGCGCCATTCTCGTCAACACCGGCCAGAACGACGCCGCCGGCGACGCCTTCAAGAAGGCCATCGCGGCCAGTCCCAACTACGCCCCCGCCCAGTATCAGTACGGCATCTACCTGGTTTCCCAGGCCAAGACCTCACCGGACGGCAAGATCGTCCCCCCCGAAGGCACCGTCGAAGCGTTCCAGAAGTACCTCGAACTCGATCCGACCGGTCCCTACGCCGAACAGGCCAAAGGCATGATCCAAACCCTCACCGGCAGCGTCCAGACCACCTATAAAAACCCGGACGCCAAGCCCTCGAAGAAAAAGAATTAGCTTCTTAGGCGTTGATTTGAAGCGGGATTTAAAAACCCGGGCGGCGGATGAAACCAAGCGGAGCAAAACGGCGTCTTGTTTAGTAACAGCAGACGAACCCCTGTGTAGGATCCCTTTCCCCAACAAACCGTCCTGCACAGGGGCGTTTTAACGTAATTCCGTTGGTAGCATCGATAGTAATTTAGTAGTACCCCCGCCGTCAATAGGAATCTTTCTCCCCTCTCCGCGCACGCCTCTGGTAGAATCGCCCCCATGGACGAAACGCCCGCTTCGCGCCGCGCCTTCCTCGCTGCCGCCGCCTCCCTCGCCGCCGCCGGCGCCGCCTCGCAGAACCTTCCCGGCGCCCTCACCGCGCTCCAGGTCATCGATCGCATCAAAGCCAACGTTGGCATTCCGTGGCGCACCCAAACCGTCGACAGAATCGTCTTCGGCAGCCCCGAAACCCCTGTCCACGGAATCGCCACCACCATGATGGCCACCCTCGAGGTCGTGGAACGCGCAGCCGCCGCGGGCCGGAACATGGTCATCACCCACGAGCCGACCTTCTACTCGCACCAGGATGCCACGGCCGCCCTCACCCAGGACCCCACGTACCGCTACAAAGTCGACTTCCTCCGCCAGCACAACATGGTCGTCTTCCGCTTCCACGACCATTGGCACGCCCACCACCCCGACGGCATCGCCACCGGCATGATGCAGGCGCTCGGGTGGGAGAAAAACGCCGATCCCGCCGAGCCCCGGCTGTTCCATTTTCCCGGCACGCCGCTCCGCCAGTTTGCCCGCGACATCGAGTCGCGCCTCGACATCCGGGCCATGCGCGTTGTAGGGCGCCCCGATCTCCCCATCCACACCGCCTTCACAAGCTGGGGCTACGTGAGCCAGTTTCCCGGCATTCCGGAACTTGCCCGTCCCGGCGTGGACGTCCTGGTGGGCGGCGAAACGCGCGAGTGGGAGCTGGTCGAATACGCCCAGGACTCCATCACCGCGGGCCAGAACAAGGCCCTCGTCATCCTCGGCCATGTCGTCTCCGAGCAGGCCGGCATGACCTACTGCGCCGAATGGCTGAAGACCTCCGTCAACGAAGTCCCCATCCAATTCATTGCCGCGCCGGAGCCCTTCTGGCGCCCCGCCGCACCTCCCGCCTGAGATCCCCGGACGCGCTTCGGATTCCCGCGATTCATTCTTGCCGCAACGACGTAGCCGGATCCACTTGCGTCGCTCGAACCGCCGGCTGCCAGACCGCCAGCGCCGCCGTCGCAAGCAGCACCACCGGTATGGTCCCGAACACCAGCGGATCCCATACCCTCACTCCAAACAGGAAGCTCGAGATTTGTCTCGCCAGAGCGAACGCCCCGCCGGCGCCCACCACCACGCCGATCGCCGCGTACATCATGCCCTGCCGCATCACCATCGCGCGCACATCGCTCCGTTCCGCGCCGAGCGCCATCCGGATCCCGATCTCCTGCCTCCGCTGCTCCACCGAATACGCCATCAGTCCGTAGATCCCGATCGCCGCCAGCAGCAGCCCCACGCCCCCGAACACGCTCATCAGAAGCATGTGAAACCGCTCCCGCGAAGTCGACCGCGAAACCACCTCGCCCATGTCCCGGATGTCCGACACCGGCAGCCCGCTCACCTGCTCGAGGCGCCGCTCCACCGCCGCGCGAAGCCGCATCGGGTCGCCCCGCGTCCGGATCACCCATGCCAGCGGCGTCAGCTTCGCGTTCAGCGCCTGGATCGCGTCCGTCAGCTGGCCGGCCGGAAGGTACATCTCGGGCCCCGGATCCTGGTTCAACGCCCCATCGCGCTGATCCGCCACGATGCCGATAATCTGCCGCGGCTGCTCGGCATCGAGCTGCGGCATCACTCCCTTGCCAATCAGAATCCGGTCCTGTAAAGGATCGCCTTTGGGCCAGAAACGCCTAGCCATTGACTCGTTGACGATCACCACCGGCGCGCTCCCATGATCGTCGCGTTCGGTGAACGTCCGCCCGCGAACCACCGCGATTCGAAACACTTCGAAATATCCCGGCGACACCGTCTTCCAGCCGCCGCCGCCATGGAACGGCCCGTCCGTGAGCGGCCTGCCCATCACTTTGAACGGCAGTCCATAGCCGCCCTCGAGCGGCACGCAGCACGTCGCGCTCGCCAGTTCCACGCCGGGCAGCGCCTCCAGCCGTTCCACGCCCCGCCGCACCAGTTGCTCGACCCCCAGGCTGGTCTCGAGCGCCTTGCCGGACAGCGACATGCGCATCGTCAGCACGTTCTTCGTATCGAAGCCCGGATTCACCGCGTAGATCGCCAGCTCGGTCCGGATCAGCAACCCCGCGCCCACCAGCAGCACCACCGCCAGCGCCACCTCGGTCACCACCAGGATCGTGCGCGCCTTGTTTTTCCGGAACCCGCTCCCGGACCGGCTCGCGCCCTCCCGGATCGTCGCGTTCAGATCCGCGCGCGCCGCGTGCCAGGCCGGCAGCAGCCCGAAGATCAGGCTCGTGAGCAACGTAATCAGCCCCGTGAATGCGAGCACGCGCCCGTCGAGCGAAACCATGTCGCCATCCGTTCCCACGCGCGGCAATCCCGCCGTGTTCACCGACAACAAAGCATGAATCCCCACCACGCCCAACACCAGCCCCAGCGCCGCTCCCGCCGCCGCCAGCAACAGGCTCTCGGTCAGTAACTGCCGTACGATTCTTCCCCGCCCCGCTCCGAGCGCCGCCCGGATCGCCAGTTCCCGCTTCCGCACCTCCGCGCGCGCCAGCAGCAGGTTCGCCACGTTCGCGCACGCAATCAGCAGCACGAACCCCACCGCTCCGGTCCACCTCCAGATCGATCCCCGCGCGCCCCGCACCAGCGAGTCCTTCAGCGTCGCCGCGTCAAAGCTCTGCCCACGCGCCAGCGCGTCGGGATATTTCCGGCGGTATTCGTTCGCCGATGCGTCCAGCCGCGCCTTGGCCTGCTCGAGACTTACTCCATCCTTCAGCCGTCCCGCCGCCAGAAAATAGTGGCCCTGGTCCGGCGAGTTCGGATCGAGCTGGAACGGCGCCCACACCTCCGGCGCCGGCCCGAAGTCCTCGAAGTCGAATCGCGCCGCCACCACGCCCGTTATCACGTGCGGCTCGCCCTCTAATGCCATCACCCGGCCCACGATCTTCGGGTCGCTCCCAAACCGGCTCTTCCACAGGCCCTCGCTGATCGCGACCACCGGCGCCGCGCCCGGCCGGTCTTCCTGTGCGTTGAACGCCCGCCCCATCCGCATCGGCACGCCGAACAGCGGAAAGTACGCCGCGCTCACCCGCTCGCTCCGAAGCTGGCGGGGAACCTCGCCGTCCGTCCAGTTCATCACGCCGCCGCCGAACGCGGCCACATCCTCGAGAATCGCCGTCTGCCGCGCCCAGTGAGCGAATTTCGCCGGAGACGCGCCGCCGAAGCTGCCCTGCCGCGTCTTCGTCTGCAGGATCACGATGCGGTCCGCCTTCGGGAACGGCGGCGCCTTTAACAGCACCGTGTTCACCAGCGAAAAGATCGCCGTCGTCCCTCCAATTCCAAGACCGAGGGCCACCACAGCGGTCGCGGTGAACGAACCTCCGCCCCGCCGCCACATCCGCAGTGCGTAACGAAGATCGCGGAGAAAAGTTTCCATGGAGAACTCTCGCGGTTAGACGTGGTTTTCCGGGGAAAGTTCCCCCGGATCGCTCCCCGATCTCGTTCCGCCCGGCGCCCGGTGCCCGGCGCCGCATCCCAACCCGTGCCTGCCCGCCTATCGCCTAATCCGGATAGCAGGCTGGCCCGGCGGCAGAGCAAGAAACAGCAGCCCCGGATCGAACCCCGCCAGGCTTTGAGACGCAAACTGGCTGACGAGGCCGTCGGGATGTTCGCGCAGCGGCAACAGGATGGCAAGCGCCTTCTCATCCGGCCAGGCGAGCAGCGAGGGAATAATATCGCCCACCAACTCACCCGGCGTCGCCCCAGCCACTCTCGCCGCCTCGGCCCGCAGCCAAGCTTCGCGCCGCGTTTCGTCGGCTGATTTCACCTCAATATTCGTCCAGTCCGATTGGCAGCGAACTACGCCGCCGATCGTGCCACGCGGACCGGGATTCCAGTCGGTAAGCCGGACGGCATACGTGCCCGGCTCCTCGAAGTGGTAAACCAGGTGCAAAGGCAGCCGGGATCGCGGAGAATCGTGCGGCGCCACCGTTCCGCCCCAAGTGCCCACGATCCCACCGCGAAGCTGCGGCCACACCGGTGTGAGCGGCTTGCCGTCCCGGCGAACTTCGAACTCGTAGCCGCCAAAATACCACGGCCATACGGAATAGGGATAGTCGATCCCGCAACCCGCTGGCTGTTCCGCCTCGATCCAGACCGGCATGTGTACGTACGCGACGCCCTGAATCGCAATATACGACTTGTGTGCGCTGAATCGGAACGTGACGGGATCGCTGCAACGATCCCGCACGCACACCCGAATCGGCGCCGTGCCTTCCTCCGGCGCGTCCGCCGGAATCTTCAGATTGATCTGCTTCTCGCCCACGTACAAGAGCCCCGCCGGACTCGCGGCCACCATCACTCGGACGCCGCACGCCTCCGTCCGATACGGCACATTCCGCGGGATGATCTCCGCGCACAACGGCGCCGGGCCGAGGTGCTCGCCATATAGCTCCACGATCATGCCCGGAGCGAGCAGGTGGACGCGGACCCCTTCCCGCGTGAACCGCGGAACCGCCGGCGCCTCTGTCGCGGATCGAGGGTTTTCTTGACCCGCCGCCAGCGCCGCAGCCAACGCGAGCCCTGCAATAGCGCGTAACACGCCTCCGAGTTTGACACCACTTCCCTCATCGGCGCTCATGCCCGGAAACAGGCAACTCGTCTGCTCTCACGGGATCCAGGTTTCTATCGGAAGCTATTTCCGCCCCTCGAATTCAACGACCCGGCCAGAGCGTGGAAGCCGCGCCTCCAGCCTCACCGCGCCACCTCGACCTAATCCACCACCGCCCGGCCGCGGCGCCACGCGCCGCGTGCTCGCATCCGCCTGCTTCCAGGCCAACCAACTGTCCGCCGCACACTCTCCCAGCGCTCCTCATCCACCGGGCCTCGCCGAATCCGCCAACGCCGAGGTAACTTGTGTCCAACTCCTTACGCCTGAACAATTAGCGCAGAATATGAGTTGACATGTCAGGCCGCCCTCTACAAGTGCTTCTCCATTTTGCAACCGGCGTTCTTGCTGCCACCGCCATTTCCGCGGCCAATCCCGCCAACACAGCGCTGAATCGGCAATTCACCCAGGTCGTGCGCCCTTTTGTGACGCAATATTGCGTGGCGTGCCATAGCGGCAAGACGCCGGCCGCGGGGTTCGATTTGTCGGCCTATACGAGCGTGGATGTGATCGCGCGCGACGACCCACGCTGGGCGCTGGTCATCGACAAGCTGACCTCGAAGCAGATGCCGCCGGCGCCCCTGCCTTCGCCATCGGATGAAGCCCGCCAGAAGGTGGTCGCCTGGATCCAGGCCATGCGCGCGGAGGAAGCGCGGAAGCATGCGGGCGATCCCGGTGTCGTGCTGGCGCGACGCCTGAGCAACGCGGAATACAACTACTCGATTCGCGATCTCACCGGTGTCGACATCCAGCCCACGCGGGAGTTTCCGGTCGATCCCGCGAATCAATCCGGTTTCGATAACTCGGGCGAGTCGCTGGCCATGTCGCCGGCGCTGCTGAATAAGTACCTGCAGGCCGCGCACGAGGTTGCCAACCATATGGTGCTGACGCCGGATGGCATGGCGTTTGCGCCGGAACCGATGCTGGTGGAGACGGATCGCGAAAAGTACACGATCCAGCGCATCATCGGTTTCTACCGGAGTCAGCCGACCGATTTCGCGGATTATTTCCAGGCGGCATGGCGGTACAAGCACCGGGTCGCGCTGGGCAAGCCGTCGGCCACGCTGGCGCGCATCGCCGCGGAGTCGAAGGTGAGTCCGAAGTATCTGTCGACGATCTGGCGGCTCCTCGAAGGAGCTGCGCCGCAAAACGCTAAGAAGGAAGTCGGCCCGATCGCCAAACTGCAAACGATGTGGCGCGCGCTGCCCGGCCCTGGCGCGGATAAGGCCGAGCCGCCGCGCGAAAGATTCACGTCGATGCGCGATTTCGTGGTCAAGATCCGGCAAGACACGGCGATGCAGTTCGCCGCGCCGGTGGTGAAAGGATTACCCGGCGCCTCGCAGCCTCTGCTGAACTGGAAGCTGGGCGAGTTCGCTTCGCACCACCGCGACAGCGATCCCAACGATCTGCGCAACGACACCGACCCGGCCCCAGTGCTGCCGGAAGTTCCGAAATATCCGCGTCTTCACCAGGATGGCGCCCAGCACTGGGCCGCTCTCACGGCGGTCGCCCGCGCCAAAGATGCGGATCTGGTGGTTCCGGCGGCGCAACGCGCCCGATATCAAGCGTCGTTCCAGCGATTCGCTTCCGTTTTCCCCGACACCTTTTACATTACCGAGCGGGGCCGTTACTTCCCGGACGATTCGCGGGATCAGGGACGCCTGCTAAGCGCGGGGTATCACAGCGTAGTGGGTTACTTCCGCGACGATCGTCCGCTGATGGAGTTGATCCTGGACCAAAAAGGGCGACAGGAGCTCAACCGGCTCTGGGACGAATTCGATTACATCGCCGATTTCACCGCCCGCACCTGGGTTCAGTTCTTCTTTAACGAGAGCGGCGAGGTTCTGGGTAAGGGCGCCGAGAGCGGCTCGGTCCGCCCGCCGGATCACGAGGTCACCGACGAGCCCGTGATTATGGCGATGAAGGAAGCGTATCTTGCCAAGGCCGCGGCGGGCCCGAACAACGATCCTGTCGCGCCTCAGGCGATCCGCGAGCACTTCGATGGCATTAACGCCACGCTACGGAATCTGGAACAGGAGCGCGCCGACGCCGAACCGAAGCACCTGGATGCATTGCTGAAGTTCGCGGAGCGCGCCTATCGCAGGCCACTAACGAACGCGGAGCGCGACGACATAGTTGCATACTATCGCCAGTTACGTGACAAAGGCGCTTTGTCGCACGAAGACGCCATCCGCGATTCGATTGTCAGCGTGCTGATGTCGCCGGATTTCTGCTACCGGATCGATTTGTTGGATGCGGCCGCGCCAGGCCCCTCCGGGCGCTCGTCCGGCGCTGCCGCGGCTGGCCGCATCGTCCCCGCCGCGCTAACGACTTCTCCTTCGTCAGTTCCGCTTTCGGGCTACGCGCTGGCCAGCCGGCTCAGTTACTTCCTGTGGAGCAGCATGCCGGATCCGGAATTGCTCGCTCACGCGGCGTCGGGCGATCTGCGGAATCCCGTGGTCCTGCGCGCGCAGGCTCGCCGGATGCTGAAAGACGACCGCGCCCGCGGCTTCGCCACGGAGTTCGGCGGCAACTGGCTCGATTTCCGCCACTTTGAAACTTACAACTCCGTGGATCGCCAACGCTTCCCCGCCTTCACGAACGATCTGCGCGAAGCGATGTTCGAAGAGCCCGTTCGTTTCATTCAGTACGTCATTCAGCACGATCGATCCGTGCTCGACATGCTGTATGGCGACTACACGTTTGTGAATCCGGTGCTGGCGAAATTCTACGGCATGCCGGAAGCTAAGGGCGATGCGGATACATCGGTCCGCGTGGACGATGCAAACCGCTATGAGCGCGGCGGCCTGTTGCCGATGGCCGTGTTCCTCACCGATAACTCGCCCGGTCTGCGGACCAGTCCGGTGAAACGCGGACATTGGCTGGTTTCAAAAGTGCTCGGCGAAGTCATTCCGCCCCCGCCGGCCGTTGTGCCGGAGTTGCCGGATGACGAAGCGAAGTCGGATTTGCCGATCCGCGATCTGTTGGCCCAGCATCGGGCCAACCCGGTCTGCGCGTCGTGCCACGCCAGGTTCGACGTGTTCGGACTTGCGCTCGAAGGCTACGGGCCGGTCGGGGAAGTTCGCACCAAAGACCTTGCCGGACGCAAGATCGATGCCAGCGCGACGCTTCCAGGCGGCGTGCAGGAGGTCGGATTCGAAGGCGTGCGGGATTACATCCGGGAACGTCGCCAGAAGGGCTTCGTGGATGGGCTGAGCCGCAAGTTGCTATCCTACGCCTTGAACCGGTCGCTGATTCTCTCCGACGAACCTCTGATCGCTGCGATGCAAGCGAGGCTCGTGGCGAATGGTTATCGTTTCGATTCGCTGGTCGAGGCGATCGTCACCAGTCCGCAGTTCCGCAACCAACGAAGTCCTGAAGTGACGGAAAAAGCCGAGGTCCCGGCCAGGGCCTCCCGGACCAACCGGGGAAGCGCGAAAATCGTACAAGCGACGAAAGGCATGTAACCATGCGACAACCATTCAAGAACGATAGCGAGAACACCATGTCCCGCATTACCCGCCGTACGGTCCTTCGCGGCGCCGGAGTCACCATGGCGCTGCCATGGCTCGAATCCCTGCACGCCTTCGCTGACACGCCTTCCGCATCCGCCTTCCCGAAGCGTCTCGCCGTGCTCTTTATGGGCAACGGCGTCAATGAAGATCACTGGAGCGCCACGGGCAATGGCGCCGGAATGAAGCTGAGTAAGTCGCTCGCGCCGCTTGAGCCGCTGAAGCACAAGATCAACTACATCGACGGCTTGTTTAACAAGGCGGCGATGGACCACGGCATTCACCCCGCGCAAACGGGCAACCTGCTTTCCGGCGCGCATATTCAGAAGGGCGCCATCATCAAGTCCGGCATTTCGTTCGACCAGTTGATTGCAAACCATGTGGGCGATGCTACTCCGCAAGCCAGTATCGTGCTCGCCTGCGAGGCGCCCATGACCGGGTATCACGAGACGAATTATTCGATGGCGTACAGCTCGCATATCTCATGGCAGACGCCGGACTCGCCCGTGCCCGTCGAACTCTACCCGTCGCTGGCCTTCGACAGCCTGTTCGAGAATCGCGGCAGCCTTCGCAACTTGAGCATTCTCGACCGCGTGCGGGATCGCGCGGAATCGCTAAGCAAGCAAATCAGCTCGACGGACAAGGTCAAGCTGGATGAATATCTCTCCAGCGTGCGCGAGGTCGAAAAGCGTCTCGACGCCATGCGGAAAACCAAAGCCGTTGCCGACGATGCCGCGAAGGCGAAGAATACGAAGGCCTTCACGATGGAACGCCCGGCGAACGGCTTGCCGGACGATCTGCGCGATCATGCGCGGCTGATGTGCGATATCATCGCGATTGCGTTCCAGACGGACAAGACTCGCGTGGCGACCCTGCTCCAGGCGCGGGATCTTTCGGCGCTTTACTACCCGTTCCTCGATGTCAAGGCCGGCCATCACAGCGAATCCCACCACAACCTTTCGGATGGCTACGAGCGCATCACGCGCTTCCACCTGAGCCAATTGGCGTATCTGGCGACGAAGCTCGACGGCATGCCGGAAGGCGACGGCACCGTGCTCGACCATTCCTGCCTGATGTTCCTTTCCAACATGTGGATCGGGCGCAAGCACGATAACAGCAAGTTGCCGGTGGTGCTGGCCGGGGGCCTCGGCGGCACTCTCCAGACGGGGCGTACATTCGATTTCTACAAGGCTGGCGACGACAACCGCAAGATGTGCAGCCTGTATCTGTCCCTTATGGATCGCATGGGCGTCAAGGCGGACCAGTTCGGCGACGCCACGGAACGGCTGAAGGATCTGTAGTCTTACTGCCGCCCGCCTTGTCCGGCGTCATGGCCACGAGCGACCGGCCGGGCATCCGCACAGTAAACTGGCCCTCCTACTTCGCCACTTCGACATAATCCACCACCGCCCGCTCGCCCGCATCCGGCGTCCCCTCGACCGCAATCTCGTCCCCCGGCCGCAGCGCCACGCCGCGCACCGCGCGCCGCGTGCTCGTGTTCGCGTCCGGCTCGCGCGAAGGCAGATGGCCGTCCGCCGCCCACGCATCCATCTCCTGCCCGTGTACCAGTAACCGGAACCGCGACACGCCGTCGTTCTCGTCAAAGTATTGGACATTCACCGTCCGCCATCCCGCCGCGCCCGCGTAGCGGAAACTGGCCCGGCACGCGCCCGCCGCGCACGCAATCGCCTTTCCTCCCGATGCCGCTTCCGCCGGATGAATCTCGACCGGCGCGTAGCCCGCCAGCGTCATCGCCTCCGCCTCCACGCGCCCCGGCTCGTGCCCAATGCGCCCGCGCGCGTCCGGAATCCCCGACATGCGCAGGAACCACGCGTTCAGATCGTCGCGCCACACCGCCGCGTGCCCGGCCTGATAATCGAGCTGCTTCCGCACCCGCTCCCAGCGCTCTTCATCCACCAGGCCGCGCAACATCCGCCAGCGCCGCGCGAACTCCCCGGCTTCCGCCGCACCCTCGTAATGCGCATCGTAAACATGCTGGATCACCGTCTTACCCGAATGCAGCTTGTAAGTATAGGGTACGTGATGAAAAAATAGGAGTAACTCATCCGGACACGTCGTAAGTGACTCGTAAGTTGCCGCCGCCTTCGCCGGATACTGCGCCGTGTAACCCGTGCCCGTCGCCTCCGTGCGGTCCATCCCGATGCCCTCGCCGTCCGCGCGATGCCACTGCCCCCAGCCGTTGCGCTCGCTCGAATCCGCGTCCGGCCCGTAATGCGTGTGAAGAATATCGGTGAGCGTTCCCGCGCCCAGCGGCCCGGTGTACTTCTCGTAAGTTCTCCACGATGCGAGCTCTAAGTCCGCCACCGTGCCCGACACGCGCGGGTCGGCGCCGAACGTCATCCGCGCCCACTCGTTCGCAATCCGCTCCACGCTCAGGTTCGCATCCCAGCTCAATCGCCCGAACGCGTACAGGTTCGCCATCGCCAGGTCCGATCCCAGCCAGTTCTCGTCCCGCCCCACGTTCGCGACTCCCACCATCCCTCCCAGCGGCCGGCCCGTCGCATGCCCCGAGACAAGATCCTTCACGCGCGTTTCGGCGCTAGGCCGCCCCATTTCGAACTCGAGCGCCTGCTTCCACATCGGCGCGAGAAAGCACAGGTGCCGCTGCTGGCCCGTGTACTCCTGCGTGATCTGCACCTCCATCGCCTCGTTCGTGTGCTCCAGCCCGCCCAGCAGCGGCGACACCGGCTCGCGCGTTTGAAAATCGATCGGCCCGTGCTTGATCTGCAAGATCACGTTCTCGTCGAATCGCCCGTCAAGCGGATGAAAATTGTCATACGCCGCCCGCGCACGGTCTTCTTTCGAATTGCGCCAGTCGGCGTGATGGTTGTAGACAAACGCGCGGTACACGAGCACGCCCCCGTGCGGCGCAAGCGCCCGCGCCAGCGCGTTCGCCGCGTCCGCGTGCGTGCGCCCATACGTCGACGGCCCCGCGCGCCCCTCCGAGTCCGCCTTCAGCAGGAACCCGGCGAGGTCCGGCACGGCTCGATACACCTCGTCCGCCTTCCGCTTCCACCACGCGGCCACGCTCGCATCGAGCGGATCGAATGTGTCGAGCCCGCCCTGCGTCTTCGGGCTCGCGAAGTCCACCGACACCACCAGCCGCACGCCAAATGGCCGGAACGCGGCGGCCACGCGCGCAAGCCCCGGAAGAAAATCGCCCGCAATCGCGCGCGGGTTCGCGTTGACGTTGTTGATCGCGCAGCCGTTCACGCCAATCGAAGCCAGCAGCCGCGCGTACTGGCCCGCCCGCGTAAGATCCGCCGCCACTTCCCCGCCCTCGAAAAATATCGACCGCCCCGCGTACCCGCGCTCGATCGAGCCATCGAGATTGTCCCACTCGTCCACCCAGCGAATCGGCGCATACGGCCGCCTCGTCTCGTCGATCGCGGCCACCGGCGCCCCCAGCGCGATCCGCCGCAGCAGCGCGAACACGCCGTACAACACGCCGCTCGCATCGCCGCCGGCGACAAACAGCACGCGATGCCCGGCGAACATCGTGTCCTTGAGATAGTAGCCGCCCGCGCCGGGGTCCGCGGGCAGCGCGATGCCCGGCGCCGCTTTGCGGATCGCCTCGAACGTTCCGAGCAGCACCGCGGGCTCGTCCGGCAGCCCTTCCACGACCCGCGACGTTCGCCCCAGCATCCCGCGCACGCCGCGAATCCATTCCTCGCGCGCGCTCGCGATCGCCGGTTCATTCCCCAGCGCCATCACGGCGGCCGGCAACTCGCGATACTCGGCCCGCGCAGTCGCGTCCAGACGCTCGTAGCGCAGCCACGCCGCGCGCCCCGTCTCGCCGTGCGCCAGCGGCACAAGCGCCGCCACAAGCAGCAGCGCCTTCCTCACACGCGCATCTCCGGACAGCGCCCGTCGCGCGGGTCCGCCCATCGGTCGTTCGGAACCAGCGCCGACCAGCCCGGCCGCAGCGGGTCGCGATCGTACGGATAATTCCCCATCTCGCGATACAGCTCCGCGTACTGGCGCACCTTCTCGCGGTCCAGCCGCACGCCAAGGCCCGGCCCCGTCGGAACCGCGATCGAGCCGCCCTCGTACCGCATCGGGCCGCCGTCGATGATGTCGTCCTTCAGATGGTGATAGTGCGCATCGGCCGCGAAGCTGAGGTTCGGAATCACCGCGCCAAGATGCAACATCGTCGCAAGCTGGATGCCTAACTCGCCCGACGAGTGAACCGCTACGCCGAGCTGAAACGTCTCGCAAACGCCCGCCGCCTTTACGCACGCGCGGATGCCGCCCCAGAACGTCGTGTCGAGCAAAATCACATCCACCGCCGTATCCAGCGCGTTCGCCGCAAGCTGCTCGAAGTTCACCACCACCGTGTTCGTCGCCAGCGGCACGCGAACCTTCTCCCGCGTGCGCCGCATTCCGTTCAGCCCGAATACCGGGTCCTCGAGATAGTCGTTGCGCACGTGCTCGATCGCCTGCCCGAAGCGGATCGCCTCTTCGGTGGACCACACGCCGTTCGGGTCGAACCGCACGCGGTCCCCCGGGAACTCGGCCGCCAGCGCCAGATAGCCCTCGAGCTCGTAGTCCGGCGGAAACACGCCCGCCTTCATCTTGTGCGTCGTGAAGCCGTAGCGCGCCTTCAGCTCGCGCGCGTTCGCGATCACTTGATCGATGGTGCGCACCTCGCCCTCGCCCGTCTTCGCGTCCGCGTAGCGGAAGAAGCAGTAGGACGCGAACGGCGCCCGCTCGCGCAAGCGCCCGCCGAGAATTTCCGATACCGGCACGTCCCACGCCTGGCCCAAAATATCGAGACACGCGAACTCGAGCGCCGCCAGCGCCTGCGTGCGGTTGTTATAGAGCGACGCCGTCGGGTTCGCCACGCGGAACCGCAGCTCCTCGATCCGCGCCGGGTCGTGCCCGGTCAGCTCGTCCCGCAGCGCTCGGAACACCGCCTCGGCCGACTCGCCGCCGCCTCCCATCTCGCCCAGTCCGACGATTCCGTCATCGGTCTCGACTTCGACAATCGTTCGAACGAAGCGCCCCCAGTGGCAGCCATTGGCGTGCCGTAGCGGCGCTTCGAGCGGAACCGTCACCGTGGTGGCCCGTATGTCGGCGATCTTCATCTGTCGCATCCGGCAGACAATGTACCATGCCCCGGCGTTGCGCTCACGGCCGTTCGGCGCGAGTCACGATTTCCCCATCCCGCATCGTCCACACGGGCCTCCGCAGCACCGAAGGATCGAGGAGCGGATTGCCGTTCACAAGAATCAGATCCGCGCGGAACCCCACCGCGACACGCCCCAGTTCGCCGCCGCGTCCAAGGCACTCCGCGTTGCGCACGGTCGCCATCTCGAGCACCTCGGCCGGCGCGAACCCCGCGCGTAGCATCCACGCGATCTCGTCGTGAAACCCCGTGCCGTAATTTACCATCGGCGCGTCGGTGCCGATCACGATGCGCGCGCCATCGCGCGCGAGTTCGCGCACGATCGCGTACTTCTTCTCGAGCATCGCATCGCGCGCCGGCTTCGCTACGTTGTCGAGCTCGAGGCTCGTCTCGTATTCGCCGAACGTCGGATCGAGATACGGATGACGCGCCGCGACCAGCGCGACGAACTCCGGCGGCGCATCGTCGAGATACGCGGTGTGCTCCACCTCGTCCGCGCCCGCGCGCAGGGCGTCTTCGACCTCGGTAGCCGTCTCGGCGTGAACCACGCTCGGCAATCGATGCGCGCGCGCCCAGGCGACGCCGCTCGTAAGCAACGCCGCGCTCAACTCTTCCTTCGCCCGCCCAATCGTTCCGTGGATCAGCTTCACGCAATCCGGCGGGCCCGCGGCGAAGTTGCGATCGAGCCCATCGTCGAGGCTCTTCTCGTCGAACGCGAGGATCGCGCCCTCGCGCGCGATCGCCGCCGGCCAGATCGTGCTCACCGGATGCCCGTGCGGCGAAGTAACGAGGCGCCCGCTCGTGAACAACCGCGGGCCCAGCATCTCGTGTTTCTCGATCGCCGCGCGCATCGCGTAGGACTGCCGCGCCGGCCCTCCAAGATCGCGCACCGTCGTCACGCCGCTTTCGAGATACGCGCGCCGCGCCGGCGCGTAGTTCGCAAGCAAAGACGCGAAGAAGAACCCCGGCGCGAAGCCCTCGCGAACTTCAACCGGCGATTGCAAATGCGTGTGTACGTCGATGAGCCCCGGCACAAGATACGCTCCGCGGGCGTCGATGCGCGGCCAGTCCGCGTGCTGCGTGCATACGCCGATCGCGGCGATGCGTCCGCCTTCGACGTACACGCACTCGCCATCGATGGCGCGGTTCGCCGCCGCGTCGACGATCCGCGCGCCCACGATCGCCACCGGCCCGCCGCGCGTCTTCGGCCCATCGAGCCGCGCGCTCGCCGCGATCGCCGCCGGCGCGATCAACCCCGCGGCGAACAACGCCGCCGCGCCGCGCAGCGTCCATCGCGCCGCGCGCCGCGCCATGACGAACTGCGCCAGCGCGACCATCGCGAAAAATTGCGGCGTCGCGCTGAGATAGATCCACACGTTCGCAAGCGGATGAAACGCGCCGCCAAACGCCGGGTACACGATCGCGAGCGAAGCGAAGTAGAGCGGAATCGACAGCGCGTAGCCGACGGCGTAGCGCGCGACGGCCGGGCCGCGCGCGAACGCGAGAAACGCGCCTACGGGCCACCAATACAGCGGCGCGAACGCGAGCCAGCGCGCAATCGCGTCAAAGGCGTCGCGCCAGCCGCCGCCCGCGAACGCAGCGCAGGCGATCAACGGCAGCGGGGCGGCCACGAACAGCACGGAAACGGCGATAAACTTCGCAATGCGCATAATATGGCGAGTTTACGCGGTTTCCGGGCCGCGCAGGCGCCGCGCGGGCGCGAACGGTGTGCGTCGAGGCGGGATTTTGTCGCGTTGATAACGTTATCAGTGCGTCGAAATGTGCGTATAATGTACCTCAGTGAGAGCGGTTTTCGAGCGGTTCCATGCGCCGAGGCTAGCGCGGTGAATCCGAAGCGGCGAAAGCAGCCCGTGACGATCGTCGATATCGCCGCGAAGCTGGGGCTGTCGCCGATGACGGTTTCGCGTTCGCTCAACGCGCGGCACGACGTAAATTCGGAGACGCGCCGGCGGGTGCTCGATTGCGCCGCGGCGCTTGGCTATCAACCGAACCGGTGGGCGCGCAGCCTGGTGCAACAGCGCAGCTCGATCATCGGCGTGGTGATCCCGGACATCGCGCACTCGTTTTTCGCCGAGATCACGACGGGCGCCGAGGAGGTGCTCGAAAGATCGGGTTACGATATATTGCTCTGCCACTCGCGCAGCGCTGCGGCGCGCGAGACTTCCGAGATCGGCATGCTGTCGGCGAGCCGGGTCGACGGGCTGATTGTCGCGAGCACGCAGGCGATTCATTCGCCGGGCATCTTTCGCGAGCTGCGCGCGCGGGAGACGCCGTTCGTGCTAATCGACCGGTTTTTCCCTGGCCACGATTTCGCGTGTGTACGCACGGACGACCGCGAAGTGGGCCGCATCGCGACCGCGTATCTGATCGAGCTGGGGCACAGGCGCATCGGATACATCGGCGGGCCGAGCCTGAGCCCGGCTCACCTGCGGCGGCGCGGATACTTCGAAGCGATGCGCGAGGCGGGCCTGGCGGCGAAGCGCGAGTGGCTTGCGCGCGGAAATTTCGAGATCGGCGGCGGCTACGCGGCGATGAAGAGGCTGCTGGCGGCGACGCCGCGGCCGACGGCGGTGTACACGGCGAACGACCCCACGGCGATCGGCGCGGTGTATGCGTGCCGCGACGCGGGGCTCGAGGTGCCGCGCGAGATGTCGATCATCGGGTCGGGCAACATCGAAGGGCCGCATCATCCGAACCCGTATCTCACTACCGTCGATTGGCCGCGCGAGGAGTTAGGCCGCGTGGCGGCGCGGCTGCTGCTTTTGGCGATCGAGGATCCGAAGCCCGAGACGCTTTCGGCGACGCACGTGTTTCCTCCGAAGCTGCTCGTAAGGCAATCCACCGCGCCGCCTTGCGAGTAAGCGGCGCTACTGCACGTACACGGTCACCGTCGCCGACTGCGTGCATGAGGTGAACCATTCGAGCGAAGGGCCGCAGAGCGTGAGTGTCTGCGGACCGGGGGGCAGAACGACGTCGGGTTGCGGGCCCGGCAATGTGACGTTGATCTGCTGCACGCCGTCGAGGCCGGGCGCGGGGCCGGAATATTCGAGCGTTGCCGGTTTACTCGCGAGCGTTGCGGTGACTTGCGCGCCGCCTAAGCCGGTGAGAAACATTTGAATCACGCTCCCGAGCGCGGCGGGGTTCCGCGAGGTGTTGAGCGAGGAGTCCTGATTCAGAACGCCGTTCGGGAACACGGCGGGGGCGAGGGGCGCGAGGGTGACGGCGAGCGGAGCGCTCGATGCGCCGTTGACCGAGACGACGAGCTGTGCCGAGGTTTGGCCGGCGAGCGCGGCGGGCACGACAACGTTCAACTGCGTGGCGCCTTGATAGAGCACCGTGGCCGGAAGGTTCGAGAACAACACGGAGAGCTGCGCACCCGCGAAGTTCGCGCCGTAGATGGAGGCGATCGAGCCGGCGACGAGTTGCGTGACCTTGCTATTGGCCGCGTTGACGGCGCTGGCAATGGCGGGCGCGGGCGGGGTGGGCGGCGCGGAGATGGCAGCGGTGACTGGGATGGCAGCCTGCCCACCGATGAGGCCGGCGGAAATAAGGATGGTCGCCGAATAGTTGCCGGGCGCGAGCTGCGAGGGATCGAAGTAGGCGAAGGTATTGGTCGCGCCGATGCCGAGATCGGGCGAGACGGTGAGCCAGTTCTGGGGCGAAGCGGTTGGGTATTGGATGGTGGCGGTCCAGTTGAGAACGCCGCCCGCGGCATTGCCGATGTGGATGTACTGCGACTGGAGCTTGCCTCCGGCGACGGCATTGAAGGTCATCGAGACGGGAATGACCGAAGCTTTGGGGTAATACGACGCGCCGCAGTCGCCCACGATCGAGCAGTCGGGCGCGGGCGTGACGGCGGCGAAGCGCGGCACGGGCGCGGTGGGGCTGGCTTCGGGCGCGCTCGAGACGGGCGCGAAGGTGACGGACTCCTGTGTTTCGACAAAGCCCGTGGCCGCGCCGGCGGGCAGCGCGAGGAAGGTTGGGAACTGGGCCGTCTCCTGGATGAACGAGTTCGCGTCGACGACTTCGTAGACGAGCGTGCCTGTGCCGTTAGTGAGGGGGATCTCGGTCATCGAATCGAAGGAGACGGCGGGCGAGCCGATGGCTGCCGGTTGGTAGACAAGCTGGCCGCCAGCGCCGGCGGCGTTCGCGCCTTGGACGATGGACAACAGCAGCGAGCCATTGGAGGAAGGCGCGTACTGGCCACCGGAGGCTGGCGCACCGAGGTCGCCGCCGGCGGTGGGAGCGAATGCGTCGCTGCCCGCGACGACGGTGGGCGCGAACAGGCGCGCTCCCGCGGGGAAGCCCGAGTAAGTGATAAGGAAGCGGTCGCCCGAGTCGGCCTCGAAGTTAGCGGCGTTCGAGAGAGGCTCGAACGAACTCGCGAAGCCTTCGGTGAGGCGCGTGGAGGCGAAGGCGGAGCCTGCGGCGAGGAAGGCGGCGAACGAGGCGGGATTGGTGGGCAGCGGCGAGCCGCGCTGGGAGCAGACCAGGCGGTCCGAGAAGCCGGTGAAGAGGCCGGGCGAGGGACGGGCGACGACGAAGACGCTTTGATCGATGGGAAGGATGTTGGCGCTGTTGATGGCGAGCGACGCGGTGACGCTCGAGCCGGGCTGCACGTCGGTTGCGTTGACGCGGAGGTTAGTGATGCGGAGGGTAAGCGTGCCGGTGGAGGAGAGCGGCACGCTGAGGCCGTTGAAGGAGACAGCGGGGCCGTTGAGGTAGCCGGTGACCGGGGCGAGCTGCGGACCTGGGCCGTTGTCGAAGACGATCTCGACGCCGGTTGCGTTGTTGGCCGAGAGGCGGTTGGCGATGCCGGCGTTGAGGAAGATGGTGAAGTTGCCGGTAAGGGATTCGGAGGGCGCGCCGCCGGAACAACTTAGTAAGATGTCGCCGGCGCGTTCCGTGACGCCTTCGGCGTGGACGGTGAGCGGCGCGGAGGAGGTCGCGCAACTTAACAAGGGGCCCTGGGCGCGTGCGGCGGCGCAAAGGAAGAGACTGGCCAGAAGACGGCTCGCGCGATGACTCATGGCTACAACCCCTGTGGTTTCGAGTGTAGCATTCGCGCCGCGGCGGGGGAACGGCGCTAGAGTTGGCCGAGGCGTTTTTCGGCCTGCAGGGCGCGGGAGTTCACATCGCCGAGCTGGCGCAGGTCGTCTTCGGCGAGTGAGATGGTGTTTTCGATGCGTGCGAGGGCGGGGGCGCTGACGGCGCTCGAGTTCTGATCGCGGCTCGCGTCGAGGACGCTGCCGATGGCGTGGAGCTGGCTCAAGACGTCGCGGTAGCGGCGGAGGACGGAGTTGATGTAAGTCTCGCGGCGGCGGTTGAGATCCTGGAGATTCGCGATGAGGCGCAGGGCCTCCGCGATACGGGCCTGGCCCGAGGCTTGGCCGGTGTTGAGCTTTTTCAGCTCGGCATCGACCTCGGTGGCGTGGGCGGAGGCGGCATCGGCGGCGGCGCGCGCGCTGTCGAACTGGCGCGTGAGGGCGTCGAGGCGGCTCTGCCAATCGGCCTGGGCGGTGGCGAAGCGGGCATTGGCGTCGGCGGCGGCCTGGCGCCGTTCGTCGTCGAAGGCTCCGATGCGGGTGGTGAGACGGCCGACTTCGATACGGGTCTCGCCGAGCTCGCGCTGGAGGCGTTCGATGTCGGCTTCGCGTCGGGCGAGGAGCGCGCGCAGTTCGCCAAG
>VFSW01000496.1_pt1 | contig 58012 bp, 50 predicted proteins | sample 5358111 | NCBI WGS metagenome assembly VFSW01 (sample SAMN11554181, study PRJNA540505) | mine drainage metagenome | isolation source: sediment from site ElyBrook_90M | place: USA: Ely Copper Mine, Vershire, VT | collected 2017
CCCCTCCTGGCTCTTATTATGGATTCATCCATTGGACAAAGACATATAATATACTTGGGCATTGAACCTAACCACTATCTCCTGCTTTGGGCACCATATTACGAGCGAGATAGGAAGATTTATATACTTGTAAGATTATCTTACTACTATGGAAAGTGTACAAGAAACTATAGAACTAACAAGGGCAAGTTCAAAAGGACAGATAGTTATACCGAAAAGGATAAGAAAGAAGCTCAATATGAAATCGGGGAGCCTTTTTATTGTCACTGAAAGAGACAAGATGATAGTATTGAAGAAGCTCGACGAACAGGGAATAGATAGAAAGGACATAAAAACGCTAAAATTAGTTGAGGATGCATGGAAGGATTTGGGCGAAGGTAGGTACAAAATCTATTCCAAGAAAGAGTTCTTCAAGGAGTTCTCTAAATGGTAGAAATAAAATATATTATTCCTACTGTCAAGTTTGAGGATGACGTTAAAGGGATTAAGGACAAAGGCCTCAAGGTCAAGTTACAAAAGCAAATTGATAAGGTAACCAAAAACCCTGACTTTGGAAAACCATTAAGGCATGGTCTGCGGGGCGAAATGACAATATACGTCAAACCATATAGGCTTATTTTTAAAGTTGAGGGTGAAAAATTGCTATTGCTGCGTTTTGAGTATAGGGGAAATGTTTATGATTAGCGTAATAGGACTGCGGAAAACAATAACAATTGACAGGTGACTGGCGTTACGTATACAGGCCCCTAATCGAACGGATACACCGCACCGTAACTAGACGTCAAGGACCACGCTGGCCTCAAATCCGTTCGGACCCTTTATTATCTTCAGGTCGAACTTTGACACTCCCTTTACGTCCAATTTCGACATCCTTTGCTCCTTCTTCTTCGCCCTGACGACTACTTTTGCAACATAGTCTCCGTCTTTCGCGATGGTTATGCTTTTGATTCCAAACCCGTACAGCCCCTCTGCATCGGATATGGACAATGCATCCTGTAGGACGAACCAGAGAAGGTCGTCCAGCGTCCTTGCCCTCTCGCTTATGGAGAATGTCTGCTCTTTTGCCCCTGACTTTGAGATAGCATTTATATTGGCGGTTGTTTCGAACTGGGCCAACAGTGAGTTCTTGAAAAGCTCCTCGGGCGTTTTGCCGCGTGCCAGGAATTCAACATCCGCAGTATGGTCGACAAACTCGTATCCTCTAGCCATTTCCATTACCAATTAACATAACTTATTAATGCTAGCTACTAAATAAATAATTGTCCTGTGACGAAAAGAGTAACTTCTGATGTGTGATGATAACCATATCGGCTGAGGACGAATCTCTTATTCCCGTGATATAGTGGAGTTTCAGTTTAGTGCGGGCGCGATAATCTATACCTACATAGATGGGATAAGGCACTATCTTGTGCTCCAGAGGGAGGATTGGCTTGACATGCCAAAGGGGCACATAGAAAAGGGGGAGGACCCAAGGAGCGCAGCTGTGAGGGAGACTAGGGAGGAGACCGGGCTTGACGTTTCACTCGATCCCTATTTCAAGGAGAAGATAGCCTATTGGTATTTTGAAAGGAAGCAGAAGGTCAAAAAAACGGTTACGTTCTATCTATCCAAAACGGACGTCGTGGATGTTAATGTATCTTTTGAACATATCGGCTATATGTGGATAACGCTGCAGAACAGGCCAAAGCTCTATAAAAACATGGAAAATTTGCTCAAACGCGCGGATGAATACATAGATAGGCTTGAGGAAATTAAAATAATTAACAGGGAGTACTCTGAATTGCCTGGCGAGCTAAAAAAATGGGAGCTGAGCCGTAACTTTGTCCCGGGCGATGGCCCGGTGAATGCAAAGGTGATGGTGATAGGTCAGGCACCAGGTAGATTTGAGGATAAACAGCGCAAGCCCTTCATCGGTATGGCTGGGAAGCTGCTGACGCTGTTGTTGAAGAAAGCAGGCTTTGAGAGATCCGAGGTCTACATAACCAGCGTGGTGCAGTTCTTCCCCCCTGACAATAGATTGCCCACTGACGAAGAGGCGCTATGCTGCCTCCCCTTCCTCAAGAAGCAGATCGAGATAATAAGACCGAGGCTGATAGTGCTGCTCGGCAATTTTGCAACGCTTAATGTGGACGGTTCTGCGGCGGTGATGAAGAACCATGGGAAACTTATCAAAAGCAGGGAGTACGGAGGCTATATCTTCATATCCTTGCACCCTGCGGCGGCAGTGAGGATGAAGAAATTTGTGCCGCTGATGGAAAAAGACTTTGCAAACCTAAAAAAACTTGTAAAAAAGGGGAAATTGCTCGATTAGGTTATTTCTTTTCCCTTTTCTCCATAGGGAAGAGTATTACCTCCTTCATGGACGGCTTATCGGTCAATACCATTAGCAATCTGTCTATGCCTATTCCCATCCCAGCCGTGGGCGGCATGCCGTGCTCCATCGCCTCTACGAAATCCATGTCAAAGGGCTCTGTTTCCCTGTCGCCCGCCTTGCTCTTTTCTATCTCCCTTTCAAAATTCGCCCGCTGTATTATGGGGTTGTTCAACTCCGAATAGCCGTTGCCGAATTTTACCCCTGCCACCATGGGCTCGAACCTCTCTATCAGGCGTGGATCCCCTCTCTTCGGCCTGCAAAGCGTAGTTGTTCCGGCAGGGTAATCAACTATGAAGGTGGGGTTTGTTATCTTGGGCTGCACCAGCGCCTTGAGCAGCTTGTCGTAAATGTGCGCGCTGTTCCTTTCCCATTTTTCCATCTTTATGCCGTGTTTGTCTGCCACCTGCAGTAATTCCTTGTCGTCCAGGGACAGGACGTCCTTGCCGACCACGTCATTTATGCTATCAGCAAACTTCAATCTCCCAAACGGCGGCTTGAAGCTGATCTTTTTTTCCTTGTACGTTATTTCGTATGAACCGAACATCTCCTTTACCGCGTTGGACACCAGTTTTTCAGTCAATGACATCGCATCCTCATAATCCGCATATGCCTGATACCACTCAAGCATCGTGAATTCGGGGCTGTGGGTCGCGTCCACATCCTCGTTCCTGAAGTCCTTGCATATCTCAAAGACCTTGTCCAAACCTCCCACTATCAGCTTTTTCAGGTAGAGTTCATCGGATATCCTGAGATAATCCTCCTCGTCCAGGGTATTGACGCGCGTCTTGAACGGAGTTGCTGTGGCTCCGCCGTATAGTGGCTGTATTACGGGAGTTTCAACCTCGATAAATCCCTCCTTTTCCAGGAAGGACCTGAAAATGCTTATCATCTTGCTTCTTGCCAGAAATACCTTCCTTATCTCGTAGTTCATTATCAGGTCGAGATACCTTTTTCTGTATCTTATTTCGGTGTCTTGGATCCCGTGCCATTTGTCCGGGAGCGGCCTCAGCGCTTTTGCCAGCTGGGCGTATTTTTCTACTTTTATGCTTACCTCACCCGGAGTTGTCTTGAACACTTCGCCCTCTATTCCAATTATGTCCCCAGGGCTCATTCCCTTTATTGTGTTAAACCTCTCCTCACCAAGTCCTTGAAACTCGAAATAAGCCTGTATTTTCCCAGTGGAGTCGAGTACATCGGCGAATATCAGCTTTCCCGCCTTCCTTATTGCCATTATCCTCCCTGCCACCGACACCCTTTTGCCCTCCATTTTTTGGTAATTATCCCTTATTTCCATTGCCTTGGTTGTGACTTTATACGAGTATGGAAGCGATGATATGAGCGCCTTTAGCTCATCCTTGTTGTCAGGCATAAAATTCGTATTTACTTATTTGGAAATCTATATATAGAGTACGCTAATCGGGAAAGAACGGCGAAAATAATGAGAAGGTAAGGGCCTGCCGAGGAGGGTAAAGTGGCAGGCCCTAAACCTTCTACTGTGGGGGTGATACAATCAGTGCAATCCATCTGGGTTTTCCTCCCGTGGTGAAATAACCGTGAGCGCCCTGTCCGTCAATCTGTAATACACCTTGCGCCCTAGTTGGTGCCGCTCTACCAATCTGTCTTTTTCAAGCCTCTTTAGCCGTGCGGACGCAGCGTTCCTACCCTTGTAGTCCATCGCCTTCTTTACGTCATCCGCACAGGCCAGGTCCAGGCGCTGTATTGCCTGGAGAATCCTTTTGTCAATCTCTGATATAGGAACAATTTTGGTCGTGGTCGTGGGTTCCTCTGACTGTTGTGGTGCGCCTTGCATCGTACTTTCTTCCAAGTCAGCATCAATTATTGTCTCTATGTGATTGATCCTGCCGGCCAGATCATCCAGCCTGCTGTTCATCACCTTTATTGTATTAGCCAGGATCAGGTATGCACCTGCGGCACCGGGCTTTTCCCTGCCCGGAAGCGCACTCTGCAGCCCCCTTTCGCCATTTTTTAGCGTTCTGAGCTGCTGGAGCTCCCTTTTTAGTTCGGTTATCTGGTTTTTAATATCATTTTTCATTGGCATGTAACCCGCTCACAACACAGTCACGAACGTATTATGAAACAATCATGACTGAGTCATGATTTATTTAGTGAATAGCTAGATATTTAAAGCTTCGTCTTTTTCCCTTTTTGTGGAAGTAAGATTCCTTGCGGAGATCCGACGGAACTCTGTAAACAGGTAAAAATAGGATTGGAAGAAGGCTTATAAAGAGCAAATAAAACTCATACACTGCAGCGTGTCAATTATGCAACAGGTTCAAATAACCGCGGAAAGACTGAAGGCCCTGAAGAAGGAGAATAGCCAGATAGCCCTCATAGAAAGGATATGCAGGTGCAGAATAAGCATAGACCAAGATGGGCTCATAACCATATCCGGGGAAGACGGTTTCGGCGAGTTTGTGGCAAAAAACGTTCTCTTCGCATACGGGCGCGGCTTCGAGATGAAGCACGCGGAGCTCCTGGAAAAGGACGATTACTACTTCCTGAGCGTGGACCTGGGGCAGATTTTCGGCAGCGAAAAAAGGATAAAGCAGATGAAGGCGAGAATCATAGGGGAAAACGGGAGGACGAAGACCTACATAGAGGGGGTGAGCGGGGCGAAACTGAGCGTGTACGGGGACACGGTAAGCTTTATAGGCTCACAATTGCAAATAGAGGAGGCGAAAACCGCAGTGGATACGCTCCTGGACGGCGGGGCGCACAAGACGGCTTATTTGAAAATGGAGGCTGCGCACAGGAAAAACAAGGCAAGGATACACAACGCGGCCTTTTAGGTGACTGTATGGCGGAGTCGAGGAATGCTGATGAGATTTTCAGGGAGTTCAAGGAACACTCCATAGCGGAGTTCTTCAAGAAGAACAGGCAAATGCTCGGATATTCCAGCATGGTGAGATCCCTGGTGACTGTTGTGCATGAATATGTCACCAACAGCCTGGACGCGGCGGAAGATGCCGGAATACTGCCGGACATCGAGGTTTGGCTGAAGGAGATAGGAGAAAACAAGTATATGGTAAGGGTTTCGGACAACGGCCCGGGCATACCGAAGAAATTCGTCGGCAAAGCGCTTGCCACGGTGCTTGCAGGCACAAAGTTCCACAGGTATGTGCAGCAGAGGGGCCAGCAGGGCATAGGCGCGGCTGGGGCAACGCTCTTCGCGCAGATAACCACCGGGAAGCCCATCTTCGTGAAGAGCGGGATAGGGAAGGATTCATTCTCATGCCATGTATCCCTGGATACAATGAAGAACAGCGCGATAGTAAAGGATATGGAGAATATTGATGACGGATTTAGGGGCCTGTCAGTGGAAGCGGAATTTGCAGACGTAAAATATGAGCAGAGCGAGCACGGGGTATATGAATACCTGAAAAGGACCGCGCTCTCGAACCCCCACTGCCAGATAAAGTTCATAGATCCGTCCGGAAAGGAGAGCATTTTCATGAGGTCGGTAAAGGAGATGCCTCAAAAATCAAAGCCCACGCAGCCCCACCCTCTCGGGCTTGCCGTCAACGACCTGCTCGAGTTTGCGCACGCGAGCACGAGCAGAAAGATATCGTCGTTCTTTGTGGAAACTTTCGCGAGGACCACGTCAAACAAGGTTGCAGAGCTCAAGGATATTGCAAGGGGAGTGGACTTCGAGAAATCGCCAAAGGAGATGACATGGCCAGACGCGGAGGAGCTCATCAAGGCGATAAAGGCGATAAAATGGATAGCGCCGGATGCCACATCGGTGATACCCATAGGCGAGGAGCGCATAAAAACAGCCCTCAAGAACATACTCGACCCGGAATTCATGAACGTTGTTGAGAGAAAGCCGAGGGTTTTCCGCGGGGGCGTGCCGTTCGTGATAGAGGCAGCAGTAGCATACGGGGGGAAGGCCGGCTACAAGACCGAGGACGGCTCATCCGGTTCCATATTAAGATTTGCAAACAGGGTTCCCCTTCTCTTTGACGCCGGAAACTGCGCGATAACGGAGGGCATAAAGACAATAGAATGGCGGCGCTACGCAATAGACATGGAGACGCAGCCGGTGAGCGTCTTTGTCAACATGTCATCGGTCCATATACCATACTCGGGAGTGGGAAAGGAGGCCATAGCAAAGGAGGACGAGGTCATAGAGGAGATAAAGCTTGCGGTGATGGAGGCCGCCAGAGGGGTGCAGAGCTTTATACGCGGCAAGCACCAGGCGAACTTCGAATCTGGAAAATACAAAACCACGATGAGGTATGCGAAGCAGCTTGCAAAGGACCTTGCCGAGATGACGGGTGAAAATGAAAAAGCCCTGGAAACCAACCTTGAAAAAATAATTGCGACGCATTATCCGCACCTGAAGAAGGCCGAGATAAATGCAGAAAGAAAGGGGGAAAGCGCGGCGAGGGAGGAAGAAGTCGGAGACGCCGAATGATCGGCCTAATCAGCCCGCACCCATGTCCCCGGGGGTGTCCGTATCCAGAAGCAGGACGTTGCCCGACGCTATGTACATTTTCAGCTCCTCAGCGGCGACGCTGGTCGAAGTGTAGAGCTCCTTCTTGAAGTCCTCAAGCCTGTCAGAATCCAGGAAGGCTATGTACGTCTTTATCGGCGGCCTTATGGGTATGTTTTTCATGAACTGGCTGGTCTTCGAGTATATTATTATGAATACCTTCTCCCCGCCCAGCACCGTGGTGATGTCTGCTTCCGTGCTCGCATCAAGATCGGAAAACTGCTGCCCGTGGCTTGTCAGGTAGTTCCTGAGTTTCCTGAAAATGACAAGGTACTCTATATCGTGCTTGCTCTGTTGCTCCCAGGCTTTGGGCGCGAAGAATCCGTCTGCCGAGACCGCGTATCCCCTGGTAACCATACTGTCGAGTATTGCATCGGTATTGTTGTACGTCAGGACAACGGGCAGATTCTGCCATTTTACATTGTTTGCGATGCCGAACTTGAATTCTGAATCGGTAAGTGGCATGTAATGCCAATGATAATATGCGCTCTGCTTGTCGAACACGCTGAGCAGCTCGTTGAACTTGAGCTTTATGTTTGTCTTTGCCGGTTCTGGCATGTTCGGCACGTCGATGTAAAAATCGTCCCTCTGCGGCGCCTTGACCAGCGTTATCTCCAATATGACGATTATCACGGCTATTATGAAGAATATGTACTGCTTATTTATTGCAAATGAGGGAGGAGTGTAGTTTATATTGTAATTGAACTGCTGGTTGAACGCCTGAAGATTGAATGTCAGATTTCCGGTCAGTGCGGTCACGCCGGGAGGCAGTTGGTAAAGGAACTGGCCGTTGTTTATCTGGACTGTTGTTTGGTACTGGCCGTTAACCTTGACCACGGCCGTTTCGTTGTTCAATGGGACCGTGCCAACATAGGCGGAGAAAACGTAATACCCCTGCGAGACGTTTGCGCCGGTCAATGCGAAGGATACTGGAGGCGACGCAAAAAGCGCAGATGCGTAGTGCTGATTATTGAAGCCGTTGAGTTGCGCTATGTAGGGCCCCGCCGGCAGCGCGAGCGTGAATGTGTCGAAGAAGGTGTAATTCTGGGAGAGGGTTTTTGAGAAGAACGGCTGGAGCGATTCTACGAGAGTGTGGTTTATGCTGAAGATGTCAAGGTGCGGTTCGACGGTTTCCGTTTTGTTGAGGTACACTTCAAACGTGCCAAATACCGGGGATCCAGGTATTGCGGCCCCTGGAATGCTTATTGTGCCGGACGTTGTGAAGCTTGGCTTGTAATAGAAAATGTAATACTTATCCGGCGAGGCGCTCGTGGAGCTCTGGAAGCCTTCCAATACCACACGGGCATAGCTGTTGTTCAGCTCGCCCAGCATGCTGGAAAGCCCGGAGCCTGATCCATATCCCAATGGTGTCTGGTTAAGCAAAATACCGACGGCCTCGCCGTTGGGGGTCGCTCCAAAGGCGTCAACAGTGCCGGATGCGATATGTGACATCCAGAATTCCTGGAGCACTGCAAGCGATACATCGGCCGCTGCGCCCTGTGGGCTCTTCCACGATTCCAGGAAATTGGAAAACGCTATTATCGTCCCGTTGCCAACCGCAACATACGAGAGCGGACCTAGCCGTTTCCCGGAGCTAAACGCAAACGTACTCTGGTTGAAAATATACGAGCTGGAGGAGGTTGGCCCCGTGGTGGTGTTCAGGTATGCCGGCATATTTATATCCGGAATCAGGACATCCTGGGGCGCTATCAGCTTCTGGAAAGCCTGCCCGATGTATATCACGCTCGTGCCCTCGGACAGGAGATTGTTCAATGTATTGTTTTCCAGCATGTAGCTTGGCAGATAGCCGTTTGGGACTATCAATATGGAATCGGGGGCCACGCCACCGGACGCTATCCTGCTGGGCGAGATAATCATGATCCTATTTGTGCTGTTGAGCACGCTGTAATTTATAAGGTCCTGCCCAAGGGAGGCTATGAACTGGTTTACGTTGCCGCAATTAAAGCATTGATTTGAGGAATTCACTATGTAAACCCTTCTGGGCGGTGGGACCCTTAGGAACATCGCATTGGCCGTGATGAAGGAGATGTTTCTTGAATTGATGTCGAGAAGGGCATACGGGACGATCTGCGTGCTGTTGTAGAACAATATGTCCTGTGAGATCAGGGATGCTGACATGCTGGCCTTGCCGTTCACGACCACGCCGCTTGGCGCCCCGGAATGGAGAAGCGACGAGATATAGGACGCGATCCCCGCCAGAATGATTATGGCGGCAAGCCCAATGATGAGGAGAAGTCGCCCGAAGGACAACTTCGGCGCCGTGGCCGCGGCGTTTTTGTTTGGAGCTGCGCTTGTCATAGTTCAACCCACCTAAAACTCTCCCTTGTCTCTCTTGTTTCCGGCGAATACCCTGATGAAAAGTTTTGTAATGATGTTCACGTTCCCGCTGGATTTTTTGATTATCTTGTATATGTGGATGTCCTTTTTTGCCCTCTTGACCACCTTAAATCGGTATTCCATGCTCTATCCCTTAAGCTCTATGTATCCCTCGCGCACCATGAGATCAAGGATCTGCTCGACCCTCGGGGGCGTAATCCTGTAGGTACTTGCAAATGCGGTCACGTCTATGGATCCCGCGTGCGAGTCTATCCAGTCCTGGACCATGGACATCAGGGATGCGTCTGAATATATTTCGAGCTCCTTGAGCCTGCCCTTTATTTCCGAATTCTCATTCTCAAGCATCGATGCCTGGACGGAAAGGTTCTTGTTGGAGTTGGCAAGCTCGATATTGAGCCTCCTCAGTTCCCTGTATTTTGTAAGCAGCGCCTGGTAGTTGTTGTAGAGCGACCCATATTCCGGGGTCAACGAGCCCAGAAAATCGTCTATCGATGAATCGAGGTGCTGGAGCAGCTGCGTGTTGTCGGCCTCGTACAGGTCGGCTATCAACGAAAGGACTGACGTGAGGTTCTTAAGCACGTAAAGCCTCCTCAGTTTTGCTCCGGAGTCGAAACCTATTGAGAATTCGATCTTTATCGCTTCCCTGTCGAACGTAAATATCATGAAAAGGTATGGCTTCTTCTGTATGTCCCTGCTTTCCACCTTCACCAGCGTCATATCGGACGGCGTGGTGCGTATCGAAAACATCTGCAGCGATGACAGCCTGTTCGTTATCGCATCAAAGCTGCCGAGCAATTTTCCCTTGAGCTGGAGGCTCTCTATCGCTGGCTCCAGGTTAGCCGCGCTTGCATCCTTTGCCTCTCCCGCCAAAATATCACCGCGAATTCATTATAAATCAGAATAACCGTATAAATACTTTTGTATTCGGAATTTTGATGCGAACGCATCTGTTTGTCGACTCATTTCACTGCGCCTTTTCCCGGTGCGATGCTAAGCGCAGGCACATACGTAAGGAGCGAAAAAAGGTATATGAAAATGAGCACGGCTATCGCATAGAACACCGCGACAATGTTCTTGCCGGCCAATATCACCGTTATTGCAAAAATAAGCCCGAGGGCCAGATACACCTTCTGCCGGCCTTCGAATCTTTTGCGCGCTTTGGCATGCTTCTGATAGTCGTCCCTGCAGACAACAATCCTGTAGCCCCTCTCGTTCCTGGTCACGTTTCTCTTCAGCCATCTGAGCGCGTATATGACATAGTCCTCGCGTATCTCCAGACCCTCCTTCCGCTCCCCGCAGTACATGCACCTTGTTTCCCTCGATTTTGGCGGTGCCATGGCATCACATCATTGGTATTCTATTGAGGCGTTGTAGAGCCTGCCTGTCTCGCGCATTATCTTTACCTCGTCCAGGCTGTTCAGCACGTTCCTTATCTTGAGGTCGTCCACGCCTATCCTCCTGAGGATGTTTCCGAGGTTGTTTCTCGAAAGGCCGGCCTTCGTGAGCATGTCGGAGAATTTCACGACATCGATGTGCCTGTGCGCCTTCTCCATGTCATTGAGCAGGTTTTCGACGTTTTTCTCCCTGACCTGGAAGGCTATCAACAGTTTCCTGAGCTCCTGTCTTGTTACGATGAACGTTTCGGATTTTACCATACCACCATCACGTATTTGAGATTATCCTTGCTATTATCGCGTCGTCGAGGCCGATGTTCTTCAGGAATGAGGCGATAACGGCGTTATCGACATTTGCGTTCCTGAGCTCCTGTATGAATTCCCTTGTCTTTATGCTTCTGGACTGCGAATCCATCTTTGAGAATATCGCCTCGATGCTATCGGATGTCATGTTGAACTCTATGAACTTTGTCCTGAGCTCCTCCTTTTCGAACTGATATTCCTTCTGTATTATGTTCGCCGATATCTCGCTAGAGGCAAGTATGTCGGTCAGGTCCAGGATGTACACATACAGCGGCTCTTCGCCGTGTATTTTCTCTATTATGAACGTTGATGGAAACCTTGTTGCAGTGGTGAACAGCATCTCCACTGCGGCCTGCCCGACGCCGAAGTTGCTTATCTCATTCCTTATGAAGTTTGAGAAATTTATCGAGGTCTGGAGATAGTTCAGGAACTTCTCGAATTTCGTCCTGAGTATGAAAGTCGTGCCGACGTTAGAGAATATGTCCTGGTTTATGTCTGTGGGCTCCTGCGAGGCGACTATGAGCCCGAACTGGTATTTCCTCCCCTCCCTGATTATGGTTATGGCATCGCTTTTTGGATCGCTCGCCACTTTCCATGCCTCATCGAGGACCACGAGCAGCTTCAGGCCCTTGGTCTCGCTGAATCCCTCGGCCCTCATCTTCTCCTTCAGCGTCTGCAGTATGAAGAGCGCGGCCATCGCCCTGAAATTCTCATCAGGAAGGCCGGACAGGTCTATGTCCACAAGGCCGGAGGTTATCAGCTTGCCCAAATCGAGCGTGCTCTCCCTTGCAAAATAATCGTCGCCCTCCCTCGCAAACTGCCTCAGCCTGTATACCGCGTTCTCCAGCTCGGCCGGGTACTCATATGTCCCCTCCTGGAGCTTCTCCTCCAAAAGCGCTATCACATCCTTGAGCGTCGGCGCCTTCTTTCCTTCCGGCGGCTTGTCCGCTATTATATATCCCATGTTGACGTATGCCTGCTCTATCGCCTCCTGCGTGAGCCTTTTTTGTTCGGGGAAAGTCGAAATGTCTGATATGATATCAAAGGAATTCATGATCTGCTTTACCCTGTCCAGCGGCCTTATTCCTGCAAGGTCCATTATGTTCATGTAGGAGCCTTTCCCGAAGGACACCACAACGCCCCCGCTCTGGATCGTCCATTTCTTGTACTCCCCGGCGAAATCCACTATGACCGCGTTAGCGTTCCAGATATAGCTTGCCCTGAGGAGGAAGGATTTCACGAAGTAGCTTTTTCCGGAGCCAGTCACTCCAACAATCGCTATATGCGGGTTAGTGAGATTGGAGAACGTCCATGAGAAAGGTATGTTGAAAAGTTTTGTCGTTCCTATGTAGATCGCTTTCATGGGGTCGTTGATGAGTATGTCCGCCGGCGGCTCGGGAGGCCTGCTGAAGAAGGAGCGCCTGCCTATCTGGCTCCCCATTATGTATTGCAGTTTCAATAGCGACATTTTACTACCATGATTTCATTTTATATCTCGTTTCGATTAAATAAACCTACTGTTCGACATCAAAGTTTGAATGCATTTCATTAAAGTCTACTGGGAGCATGAAGCTGTACCTGAATAAAATATAAAGCTCCCTGCCGACTATGCGCGTGAGCTGCGTGTTCATCCCGCTAGCCGCCACCTGCAGCTGCTTTACCTGTGCGGCCAGCGCGTCCAGGGCGCTCTTCTCGCTGACGCCCACCGCCGTCGTCTCGAAATACATCAACGATGCCATTGGCTTTTCCCCTCCTCCTATGTTGTCTATCTGCGCCTGGATGACATTGATTTTCCTCTGGATGCCCCCGATTATGACCTCGTTGGAGTTCTTCGCCTGCAAAGCCTTCGACATCTCAAACTCCTGGTATGAGCGCTTGCCCTCCAGCTCGTCCCTGACTATTTGCACATCCCTAGCCACCGAAAGCACATGAAACTTGAATGCGAATTTCACGCTCATGACCATCTTTTCCCAGGCATCTATGGCCTGGACCTGCTTCATCTCAAGCCCCTCCTCTGTCTGCTCCGCCTTGAAAACGAATGCGAATAGGTTGGAGGTTACAAAACCGGTTGCATAATACAGGCCATTGATGTTCTTTATGACGGCGTCCTGCCCCTTTGTTATCTTATAGTCCTTGAATGGCTGGAAGGTTATGCCGAGCATCCCGGTGATGAGGGGAAAGACAAAAAAGTCAGCGAACGTCATCGCCACCAGGAAGGTCAAATTTAGGGCGGCAAGAAGCACGGCGAGCACGCTCCATATCCCGCCGCCGAATGCCCCGAGGTTTGCTATGATGAGCACTGGGACTATTGCGCAGAAGACAAGATACATTATAGCTTCTTCATCCATTCAGGTCGCCCTCGTTCATCTGCTGCGCCATCTGTTCGGTGGTGGTCGAATACGGTATGAGGTACTCGGGCTCCACGAACTTCAATATGTCCTGGCCGGTTATGACGCTCGGCTGCACGCCAAAGACCGCCGCTATCCCGGACATGACCTCGCGCGCCCTCTGCTGCGCAGTGGAAAGCGCCTCGTATTCCTGGTCGCCCCTCGCAGACACCATTGCATACGTGACCATCTCCAGCGATGTTGTTTTTCTCACATTATCGAGCATCGTCTGCCACATGGATGCCTTCCCACGCGCCCTGTGTACTGCGCTTTCCGGAGCCCCTGTGCTTGTGAGCGATGATTCCTCCAGCTGTGCGGCACTTGCGTTGCTCCTTATCGTGTTTATGTAATTGTCCTTGTTCATTATGTAGATCTGGCTGGTGTACCTGACGGGCAGCTCGCTGGCGCTCACCAGTTTTGTCAGCTGGGTGGAAAAATTCAGCTTCTCCTCATCGGTCATCTCGGTGCCGGATCTGTAGAGCGGTATCCTAACAAAAACGGTGGAGACGTATTCGCCGCCGTCCTTGGTCAATATGGCATCTCCGGCGGAGGAAATCCAAAACGCATCCTCGTTGCTTATCACTATGTCCCTTTTCCTCTGGCGGAACACGGGCGTAATCAGATAGGAGTACCCCCTCACGGAGAGCGCAAGGCATGAGAAGAAAATGCCGATGATGAGAAATATTATCTTGTATACCGGGAGCAGCGAGGATATGCCTACAGTTATCACCACGATGGCGACTCCGGTCGCAAAAAACCCAAGGAACATGAACAATCTGTTGTCCATCTATTTCATCTCAACCGCATCCTTATATATTGTTAGTAAACTGTGACATCCTCCCACCGCTAAAGCATGTGGGCTTCCCCTGCAACTTGGATTCCACTCTTTGTTGCAGAGTATGTTTTCAGTTCCTCGACGACAGCCTCCCTTTGAGGTCTTACATGATCTCCCCGAACGTGACTTCCCGTGTGTCCCACGGTAGCTCTTATGAGTATATTCTTTGCTGCGTTTATGTCCCTATCGAGATGCATTCCGCATCTGTTGCAGTTGTATGTCCTTTCCAACAGAGGCATCTCCATCAGGTTTCCGCAGTTACTGCATTTTTTCGACGTGTTCCTTGCATCCACTTTTATTACCTTCATACCAGCACTTTCAGCCTTGTAAGAAAGTAGTTGTGCAAACCTGTTCCATGAAGCGTTATTTATCGACTGTGAAAGATTGTGATTCCTGACCATGTTTTGGATATGCAACTCCTCCATTGCAAACGAAGTGTATCCTGATTTTACCAATCTGTCTGTCAGCTTATGAAGGTAGTCGTCTGATCGATTCGTAATGTGTTCCCATTTCTTTTGCAGGCGCAGTTTTGCAAGTTCCCTCCTATGAGAACCTTTCTTTCTTTTTGCGACTATCCTCTGCCATCTTGCAACGTGTTTCTGCGAATCCTTTCTGAACTTTGGTCTTAGGATTTTTGTTCCGTCGGAGAATGTTGCAAATGTTTCAAGACCCATATCGATGCCAACTGGGTTTGTATCATTTACTTTTAGGATTTTGATGTCTTTTATTGCAGTGAAAATCGCATAATATTTCCCTGCCTCCCTCTTTATTTTCATCGTCTTTATCTTTCCCTCAATGGGCCTGTGGAATTCAATCTGCACCCTTCCGATTCTAGATATGCGGAGCATATTTTTCTCGATAGAAAATGCGCCATTGTCCTGCGGATATGTTATTGAATTATATCGGTCTCCTGATTTGAAACGGGGATATCCGACTTTCTGTTTCTTTCCATTTTTCTTTTCCTTGACTCTTCTGAAGAAGTTTTGGTATGCCTTAAGAACCCTGTATTCTATTTCACATCGCGTCTGCGAATAAAGCAATAGAAATTCTTTGTTCTCTTTTATTATTGCCTTTACGAATTTATTGAATTGCGCCATGGAAACTTTTGCATTCCCTGTTTTATATGAAACAATGGAGTTTTCGAGGATTTTATTATAGAATTTTTGTGAAAGAATCAGTCTTTCGTTTATTTCTTTCTGCCTCTTAGAATCAGGGAATATCCTATACTTGTAGGCTCTTGTGGAATCCATATTTGTATCCTGTTTCTTCATATCTATATACCTTATGTTTCATTATCTTTTTCGCCCTCGCTTTCATCCGCACTTGAAAGATGTGAGATTTCCCGCTATGAAATGTTAAATTCATACTCGCGCTCACAGGAACGTCCTCATCGTTCGCGTACTTGCAGATGCCCCTATGAAATTGGCCATCTGCGTTATGAAAGAATAGGTGATCGCTATTGTCAATATCGGATAGAAAATTATCTGCAGCCAAAGGCCATTCATCACGCTCAGTATGGTCCCGAACAGGCTGCAGGAGCTCGGGATGAAGCTGCCGTTTATTATCCCGCCGCAGGCGCTCGCATTCAGATTTGAGGGGTACGGGTTGACACCGGGAGAATAGAGGAAGGCGAGAAGAGTGGGCGCCACAAGGTAGAATCCCATCCCCAATGCTATCAGCATTCCTCCAAGGCCCCGCGTGGGCAGTATGGCCCTGAAGACTATTCCAAGTATGACAAAAACCGGCCCTATCACCGAGAAGAATATTAGGAGATAGTATATTCCCCATAGCACATAAAGCCCGTCTATCAGGAAGCTGGCGACAAGGCCCTCTGGGAACACGTACTCGATCTGGGCGAAAAGTTCAAGGAGGGAGATGCCGTTCGTAAGCAGGCCCAGCGCCAATGTTCCCCCCGTCCCTGCGCCTATATTTATCTGTATGTTCTGCGTTGTGACTGCGGCGACGAAAGCGTAGTCTGTAGAAATGACGCTCTGGAACTGGACCCCCGCCGTGCCCCCCAAGTTTACATTTTCGCCGGACACGAACGGGCATCCGGAAAGCCCGCTGGGGGGAGGATTTGGAACGCCCCCGCTCAGGGCAGGATCCTGCCCAATCATGGTGTTGCCGTTTATTATGCAATCGTAACTCCATTCTGTTTCATTGATCGTAGTGAGCAGGGCGTTTGTTGCAACGGCATACGGATCGGTGACCGTTATCGACGGGGTTCCGCCCGCGGCACTGCCAAGATTGTTTATCAGGGTGGATGGTATGGTCTGCAGTATGAGGCCGCTGATTAGGAAAAAGGATCCGACTATCAGAGCTGTGGCTATGGCCTCATACAGTTCGCCTATGCCAAAGTTCCTAAGCCTGTCCAACTTTGTGGCCGTGCCTACCATGAAAATTATGGCGGCTATGGTGAACGATAGGAGCACGGCGACGAGCGCTATGGGGAACATGCCGCTCCATACGCTGCAGATCTCTCCCTGTATTGATGATGCAAGGAAACCGAGATTGCAGCTGTACGGTCCGTAGCTTCCGGTGCCGACTTGCGCAAATGCCACTGCGGCAAGCATTGAAAATAGGAGTATGGGCAGAGCGAGCCTTAATTTTTTAACTGCGGTAATGGCCACGTTTGTCATATCAATCCAACCAGCAAAGACATAAAGTCTATCCTTTCACCTATCGCCCTCGAAAAGTCGACTATGAATGCATCGACTATGGTAAAGTTCAGGAAGCCTATGAAGGTGAGCCCGGCGAGCGCGGCGCCAAGTGCAAACACCCATGGGCCGACCGGAAGTGAGGCCGGCGCCCCGAAGACCGCGGGGAGCAGCTGCAGGAACGATACCAATAGGTCGGTGCCCAGCCCGGAAATGGTGCTCGGAGATGAATATATACACAGCAGGGTGCCCGGCGCGCATCCGATCGAATTCTGCAGCGTGGTGTCAATGAAGCCGTATGTTATGGATGTTACGAGCGGGTATATCAGCCCAAGGCCCAGGCCGAGGGCTATCATGGCGCCCCCGAATGTTCTCATGAAGCCGAAAGACCTTGCTATCAATCCGAGTGTTACGAAGAACGCAAGCCACATCAGCGAACCTGCAAGCAGCAGGCTCTGGACCTGGTTTATTATTTCAAGGAGCAATATGCCGGAGAATGCAAAGGAGAGCGCATCCTGCGTCCCCACCGGGAAGAAGCTGCTCAGGGATGCACCGCCATTGAACTGGAGGTCGGTGCCGGTTGGAGCAAGCGTGAGCGTGAAGCCGAATCCCGGGGTGAAGCCCATGAACATCGTCACGAAGAACGTGGCCTCGAACAGGCCGAATGCGTAGCGGTTGAACACTGCCATGTCGCACGTGGCGATGCTAAACACGTCCTGGGCCGACGAGCAGTTGAACTCTCCAGTTGTCGGGAGAAGCCCCACGCTTTGCAGCGCCTGGTTTGGATCCAGGGTGAAGAGATATACGAAGGCCAGAAATATTACGATGAGCGCTATTGAAAGTATGCCCTCGTATATCTGGAAGCGCGCCCATCCCCTTCCGGACGGGCTGTCTATCAGGCCCGAGAGCATAAAGACGAGCGCGGCCACCGCTATAACAGCCAGGACCACGAGGAGCGCCAGTCCGAAGAAGTTTGTGGGAAGCGCGGGCAGCCCGACGGGCTGGCTCTCCGCGAAAATCGGGAATACCATGATGAATATTATGGCTATGGCGAACGCCCTGCGAAGGGAGTTGTTGGCATCATTGCCCTGATCCTTTGTGTTGTTGATCTTCCTCATATTATGTTCCTCAATGTATGCTTTGAAGCCAGGCTCGGCGCCCCGAGAAGATCTCCGGCTCTTTCCATGAAATCAAATGCTATGATGATTGCAAGTATAAATGCGAGCACAAGATAGAGCAGCTGTGCTATTGCACTGACTATTACCCCTTTCGTTATGCCAAGACCCAGCTCGCCATAGGATGGAAGCCAACTGACCCCGGGCTGGATATTGCTCGTGAGCTGGCCGAGCGATGAAGCCGATATCGTGGATGTGGCGACGCTCACGTTCGCTATGAGCAGATAGAGCAATAGCGGGAAGAGCAGGTAGAATGCCACGAACATGCCCAGGAATGATCCGCCCGCCGCTCTTGTGAACGGTATGGTCCTCAATATTATCCCAAGATAGAGGAAGAGGGGGGCTATCGCATAGAATATCGCGAGTATCGCGGCGCCGGCGAGCGGAAGCGCTATGAGACCCACAAGAACGGGTATCAGCTTGCCGTATATCTGGGTGGAAAATGCCAGGCCGGCGAGCGGTTTTGCGCTGAATCCCTCGTTGGTGACGTACGCCCCGTAGGTTATGCTGCTTGAGAACTGGACAATGTCCGAGGCTACAGCCAGGGGTATCAGGTCAGTGGATAGCGCGGTGAGCGAACCGCCTGCAAGGCTGGAGCAATCGTTCTGGAATATGCCCTGGCTTATCACGCCTGGTGCCAGCGCCAGGTAGTTGCCCGGGACCGGCAGCGAGTTTTCAATCTGGAAACCCCCGAGGAATATGAACACTATTATGGCGGTCACCATGACCTCCCCTATCTCGGTCTTTCCAAAACTGACCAGCTGCGGGATCTTTATCGCGCTGCCCAGGAGGTACATAAGGGCGGCGATGTTCAGCATCAGCAGCAGCAACAGCAGCGTTATGACTATCAGGCTGTTGGCCGCGTATATGGGCCCGGAACTGTTGGAGAGCACTTGTGTGCCCACGAAGCTCTGGCAGAATGCAGTGGCATCGCTGTAAGGAGCCGGCAGCGCGGCTGCCGTTGCGACGGGCAGCGCCGTGAAGACGAGCAGAGCAACGCAGGCCAGCATGAGCCTGGGCACGGCTCTGCCACCGAACGCGTGTTTATCCATGTTTTTATTCTCATTCTCCATGCTTGATCACACCAGCCTTGAGAGCCCTGCAAGCTCCACGTCGCCTCCAAGAATTCCGGACAGGCCGATTATTCCTGCGATTGTTATTATTATATTCATGATCGGGAGGAAGTAGGCGGATATGCCAAGTATCCCGTATGCCTGTGTTATCCCGAAAACCATTCCCTCGCCGTCGCTGTAGTACTGAACTGGGCTGAATATTGTGTAGCCTCCGCCGGATCTTGATTTCGCGGACACGTAATTCGCGGCGTTCACTGCAGGGTATGTTCCCTGCGCCGCCCCGAACCCGCAGACTGGAACGCCGAAGGCGCCTACATCATTTATGAATCCTTGGGGATTCTGTGGGGCCACTGACAGCAGGGTTTGCCACCAATCGGAAAGAGGCGGGGCGTTACCGGTTATCCAATTCGATATCAGATGCCACAAGGCGCCAAGGTATATGCCGGGAGTATTGGTATCTATCCAGACAAGGAACTCGCTGCCTGTCAGGCCAGCCCATGGCCAGCAGCCGCAGTCGGACGCTATGCCGCTTATGCTGGGAAGGTTGAAAAAGTCCAGTCCGTACCTATATCCGGCATTGCCGCAGAATATAAGGTTCTGGTCTAGGAAGCCGTAGCCATTGACATTGCCGTTTATCGCAGTGTTGTTGGATGCGAGATACTCTATGGAGAACATCGTCGGATAAATCAGTATGGCGCCTATTGCGATCGCTATCAGCAAACCGCCGATGCGCCTGAGGAAGAATACTCCCCTCAGTACCAGCCCGGCAAACAGCAGCCACGGCCACATGAATATGAAGATGTTGTCGAAGAGAAGCTGTGCGACGAAAGAGCCTATCGCGTAGTAGAGCAGGCTGCTCGTCGTGGTGAGCGCCCTTGTTATGATGTTGATTCCAGCAAGTGGGGTGCCGTAGAACTTCAGGTAGAACGAAGGTGCAGGAGCACCCGGTATGGGAGGGACGCCGAAGACGGGGGCGCCCGCACATCCCTCGGCAGGATCTGCGCCCAGGCAAACTCCCAACGTTATCGTGAACTTGGAAAGGAAGGAGAGGTACGAGTCCAGCACGAAAATGTCATTCAGGGAGCTCCCGGCCTGTGTAGCCAGGTTTGCAGTTACGGTCGCAGCCGCGGCAAGGGGATAATCAATCAGTTCTGTGCTGTCAGTGCCGAGACTGCCCGCCGCCGCGGCATTAACGATGTCGCACACGCTGGGGTTATTCATCGGGCTGGATGGATTGCTCAAAAATTCGGTGCCGACTAGGCTTCCGGGGAGACCGAAGGAGCTCGTGCTTGCCGACTGCTGCGCAATGCTGCTGCACATTGCGCTGACCGTGCTCGGCGTCAGGACAGTATGATTGGTGCCGGTGACAGACTGCCAGTATAGATTGCCAAATAGGAGCAGCGTGCCTATGACTATTCCGGCTATGAGGGCGGTTGCCACTACCTGGTAGAACTCTGCCTTGGCGCCGGCCTTCACCGTATTGTTTGCGAGGATGGAGCCGGCCATGTACCATAGGGCGGCTATGAGCGCGTCTATGGTTATTGCGAGTATCACTAATGGAAGATAGCTTGCCTGGATGCTTGAGAATGCGGTGGGCGGGACCGCAAGCAAAGCGCCGCTGTGGGCCAGTGCATAAATTATATTTTGTTCCAGCATCATCACACCTATATGGCAGACCAGAAGCCTGCAGCTCCCTCAATCCCTGATTCCAGGGCCTTTGCAAATCCGATTGCAAAGCCAAGCGTAACGGTTATATTTATCGCAAAAAGCACCACCACTATGAACATGAATTCTGAGATGGAGAGGGCGATGTATTGCACTCCCTGTATTATCTGGTCGCCGCTGGCATTGACAATGCCGACGAACGGTATGGCGCCGGGGAGCGAGCTGACCTCGTTGGATAGTTGTATCATGAAGGCAAAGAAATCGCTCGGGCAGATGGGCAGCGCAAAGGATATGAAAGGGAGGGGGAGGTTGTACGAGCATGCCGTCGAGGAAAACATGCTGTTCAGGTTGTCATGCGAATATGTTATCAAAAGGTAACCCGCCTCTGGATTGCACGCCGCGGTGTTGGTCGCCCCGATTGCGCACGGGGTGAAGAGCCAATGTATGAAATATGAATCGACGACCACCATCACCGGGTACACTATGTACAGCGCTATCGCTATGGCTATCATGGAGTTCGCCGCGTATCTCAGGTTCGCGCCACCGAAGGGGAGCGACCGCATTACCAGCGCCACTGGGAGTATTATCGCAAATGCAGAGGCCTGCGATATGACCAATATCAGGTACTGGAACAGCATTATTCCAACACCCAGCATCACCATCGGGGAAAGTATGTCCAGGAATAGCCCGCTGAGTATCGTGTACGGGGCGGAGAGGTCGACCCCTACTGGCATTTCTATTGATACCTGGACGGGTCCCACATTGAATTCTCGGGCGAATGTGGGCCAGAGCTCTCCCAGAGCCGAGCTGATCTGCGACCATATTGCGGCCACTATCGCATACGAATACGAAAATGCATACAGCTCTATGCCGAGCCGCGGCCCGGTGTCAAAGGCATAATTTCCTGTGTATGCAAGGGCATAGGCGAACGGATCACCCGGCTGCGTGGAGGCCGTAACTGCGACATTCGCCTCCTGGAGTGCCGGGAAGGGAATGCAAACCGAGGATCCTACAAATGTGCTGCACACTACAGAACTCTGCGTTACTGGATTTGGGTTGCCTATCGCGCTTGTCACGCTAGCCGCTGCGCTGCATATGAAACTAGTGGTTCCGAGCAGCGCCAGTATTATTATCATGCTGATGAAGACCTGGGTCAGCTCCATCTTCACCACGCCGTTGATCTTCATCCTTGTGCCCCCCGGGAGGAACCTGCTCGCCAGGTAGACGAACGAGAGCACGGCTATCGAGAGCAGTATGACCAGAAAGTTGTTCCCCAGCCAGCTTGTTCCATAGGTGCATGTGTACGCCATTTTGATATCACGCGAGTTTCATTTTTCCCACACCGAGTTTTATCTGTCCTCCTAGCGCCCTGGCTATCCCCTGCGCTATTGTCACCCCGATTATGAGATCGAGGATGAAGAGCACGAACTGTATCACCACTGGGAGCATAAATATGAACATGGGGTTAAGTATTGGATAGATGTCGCCACCCACAAATGCGCTGAGCGCACCGCAGTATCCCGTGAAGAACGCCCAATAATCGTTCTCTCCAGTAGTAAATAAAGGAATAGGAGGGCATGCGACAATAGTAGATGACCCCAATCCACCCGGAAGGCCTGAGAATACCACGCCCACCAATGGGTTGAATTCGGATATAACGCCGCAGAGCAGGGTGCCGAGAACGCCGCTCGGGCAGGTGGAGTTGAACGCGTTCAAAATGGCCCCGGAATTTTCTGGATACAAGGGCGAGAAGAAGTAAACTATTGGGGCATTGAACATCGCCAGGAGCGCCGGGTATATTATTGCCCCTGCTATCGCTAGGGCTATTAGCGTGGCGCCTATCGGCCTGAGGAACGGTGTGGCCCTGAAGATCAACCCTAGAGGAAGAAGCACACCCAGAGATATGGCAATTACGTCTATGAAAATTGCATACTGGGTTTCCAGCACAAGCATCATCGGAAAGATAAGGAACGTGAACACCAGCCCAAGGATGTGCGAACCTCCAGTCACGGGGTTCGCGTCTATTATGGAGCCCGAGTACAGGTTGAAATCAGATCCGAGGTTCAGGCTGCCAATAAGGGTGTCACCCGCAACGGGCAGCGGCGGGAACGGTATTGTGAAATATGTATTGAGCCTTATGGATTTTAGGAATTCCGCGCCCATGGAGATACCGAGGAGGTTGTTGAAAGATTCATTGGTGTAGTTTATCGACCCCAGTGAACATCCTGTGCCGAATGTGGAGTACGCAGTATAATACATTAGGTCAAAACCGTTTGTAGATGCGCTGGCGCCAAGGCATTTAAGAGGGGCGGTGACGCCAGGGAGTAGGGAGGCAAGGGCTCCGGAGATGACTATCACGGAAAGTATCACCCCTACTATTAACAGGCTCTTTATCGCCTCCCAAAGCTCGCCCTTGTACCATCCCTTGAACGACTGTATGGCAAGCACCTCGCCGATCAGGTAGGATATCGCGACTATGGTAAACGACAAAAGGATGGCTATGAATACAAACGGAACCGCGCTGTTTATGCACGTGGCCAAGTCAGGAACCGTGCCGCTGGCGGTCGCGCAGTAAAAATTGGTGAGTTGCGTGCCGAGCGATGAGGCGCCTGCAGTCGATTGAAGCGCTGCAAAAATGAGAGCAACAATGGCCGCAAACCTTAGACCGGAAGGCATGCTTTAAGATAATCTGATAAGGTATTTATACTATGTTCCCGTATGCAACCGTGATATTTTATCCCTATCTCTTTAGCATCGGGAACCTGGCCATGTATGACTGGCTCTGCAGCACGACAAGGAATGGCATTATGAAAAGGGAGTTGAATATCAGTATTAGGTAGCTTGAAAGCGCGGCGCCGCCCACCGCTATGAAAATGGAGTCGAATACGCTTAGGAGCATAAACCCGGCAACGAACCAGAGCAGTATGTTGTCCAGCCGCTTGAAGAAGAATGAAAAGCTCTGCTGCATCGCCCTCCTCAGGCCTTTTTCATCAACGACTATTGACGCCGGGGCGTAGAAGAACAATGGCAGGATCACTATGCTCAGCACAGCTGCATACACCTCGCTCGCGTTCAGCACGTAGGCGAGCATGTTGAAAAGGACGACCAATACCGTGTATATGAGCAGGACGACGAACACCCTAGAGGTGTACTTCTCTAGCCCATCCATGACCTCCTTCCTTATTCTTGTCTGCGTCCTGCTGTGCTTTACTATGACATTTATGGCCACTATCGCAAAGCTCAGGAAAAGAAGGGAAAGGAGGATCGAGAATGTTATCACCGCTGTGGTGAACGGGGTCAGGTTTGTGAGCACGCTGGCCAGCCTCAGGAATATGCCCCCCATGTCGTTGTATGTCGGGAACGATGCAAAGGCTGGGATCAGGAACGCGATTATGAAGGATATGGAGAATAGCAGTATCAACGGCAGGTGGCTCACGTATATTTCCGATGAATATTGGAGGGTGCTTTTCATTGAAACCACCGCGACCTGCGATAAGGATGGTTTAGATGGCAAGGAATATAAAGCATGCACTAGACTTTAAAGAAACATTGAATCAAAATAGTAAAAATCAAAAATAAAAGTGTGCAAGGTGTACGCCTTGCACCAGAGCAGTTGCGTTAGCTGTTCGGCTTTAGCATCCTCCTGCCGTCTGCGCATTTGCCACAACGGTCGTTGATGAGTATCCTGTCAGCACAGTCAGGATGTATGGGGCAAGGACTGCTATTATGATGCCTACTACGCCGCCGAGCACCATTCCCATTCCGTATCCCTGCATTGTCCCTTTTGAGGAACCAGGCATCAGGTGCGAGCCCGCATATAGTGCACCGCCCAATATCATCAGCATCAAGCCGATCACAAAGATGGCGGTGGACACTGTTTGATAGACCTGGACTATGGAGCAGAGTACGCTGTTGCTCCCAGCTGTCGACGCAAAGGCCGGCGCAGCCATTATGCTCAATAGCGCCAGAGCCGCAAAGCCCAGTCTGAATACGTTGTTGTTCGCCGCGGACAACAGCTTGTATATTGGATTGTTCATGCATTACACCATTATGTTTTCAGATAATAACTGTGTGAGGAAGGTTTATAAATCTATCCACCAAGAGTTTTCTCCTTTTAAATAGTTTTTGATACCGGAAGTATGAGAAATATCCTCCAGAGTGGCCGTTATGGACAGGGTATGGAATACGGTGCTGTAATTATAGGATTGACTCAACCCTTTCCGAATGTCAGGAAACAGCAGGGCAGGCGCCGAGCAGGTTTGCAATTGGTATATTCGCAATCTGGGACACAGCATATACGGACACCGCCGCTATCGCCACGCCCACTATCCCGCCAATCACCATGCCGATCGCATATCCCTGGAGCGTGCCCCTCTGTTGCGACGGAAATATCGAGGAGCTTTCATAGAGTATTGCCCCGATTATCGCAAGCATCAGGCCTATGAGGAATATGATCCCATTGATCGTGGAGTATATGCTGCAAAGTTCCCCGCTGAGCGGCGCGACCACTGCGTTTCCAAAGTTTGTCCCGCTGCTGCCTATTGTAAATGGAGGACCCACAACAAATACCGATCCTGCCACGAATGTATTCTGGTACATCTCACATAGAAGGTATGTATTTGCGGCGAGGCCGCTGCCTGCAGGAGGGGGGGCACCGGAAGCGGTGGTCCATGTGGCGGTGCAGCTGTCGCCATACTGCGGATAACCTGATATTGCAATTGAACATCCTATCGTAGAGGAGCCCTGCCGGACAGGCGTCCATGCGCCATTGAGCTGCGGGGTGTAGCTTACCAGGCACCCTCCTTTGCCGCCGTCCGCGCTTGTACCGGTGCACGCCTTGCCGGACGACTGCGTGACATCTGAGCACATGCTCTGCAGGTTGCCGATCTGCGCATTCTGCCCTATTGGCAGGAAGTATACGTTTGCGGGATAGTTTAGCGCTTCGTCGATGTTCGCCGTGATGGTGGATGGGTCGTAGTTTCCATTCTGGTCCGGCTGCATGCCATTGAAGACGGTTATTGTGCCGGATGCTGAACCGAGAAGGGTGTTGGTGCTGCTTATTACTGTGGGAAATTCTTCGTTGCTGGTCCCGAAGAGGCAGGTGGAGCCATTGCATTGTGCGTTAACGCTTGCAAAGAACAGGGCGGTGTTCGCCGTTGAATAAGCATATGGGGGAGTGCCGACGGACCACCCATCTCCGTTAGGATAGCCGTAGTTGGATCCCATTTGGAGAGGAGAGGTATAATTATAAAGACAGAATGCATAATTGCCGGTCGTCGTTGGGATCCAGGATGGCACCGCCCATCCTCCCAAAGTTTCGCTTTCTATCAGGCACGGTAGCCCTGCCGCGCCGGCTACGTTGCCGCATGACGGGAGCGACACGACATTGCCGTTGGGGCCGAGTGGGGAAACACATCCCGCGGCGGTTGATCCGCCCGCGGCTTCCAGATACAAGTTTGGAGCTGAAGGATAAACGCATGGACCATTGCATGCGCCACTTACAGGAGGAGTCAAATCTCCCTGCAGATACCAGTACCACCAAAAGGGGGATTTGGTGCTTGTGTCCGGAATTGGATTCAGGATGCATCCCTTTATGCCCTTACCTCTGGTTGTGCTGTAGCAAGCCCCGGAGAGCTTCCAGCCTGAGCTCGGGTTCTGCATTTGCAGCATCCCGGGCTGGTCTGCTCCTGTAATATTTATGCTGCCTATCGCGCTCCAGCTTGGGCCGGCTGGAGTTTGGGGAGGCGGGCCCTCATTGGTGCCCTGGTAGAAGCCGCATACATCATACACCCCCTGCGGCAGCGTATCGTTTGTTATGTATGTCATGTTGCAATACGTGGGGCTCCAGCCCTGCGCCGAAGCTGGCATTGCCACGTTCGCAGTATCGAAAAGGCAGGGAGGATATGGATTCTGGGCGAAGCCACCGGTGCTGATGGCCTCATTGCAAAGAACATTCGTCGGGGAAGATGAGGTCGTGAGCGTAGTGGTCAGCTTGTCCGGGGCGGCGCATGAACCCCCGGGCGCGGAGAGCTCTATGAGCGTAGCGTCTGTGCACGAAGCATTGTATACTACCTCGCTGATGTAGGTGGAGGTTCCCGGGATCAGCTTCGTCGCGGCAATGCTGAGTTGGCTTGATATTGGATATATGCCGTTTAGAACAACCTCCGCATCGACAAGACTGCTGCAGGTGCCACTTCCGGCGCCGGAAGTTATAAACACGTTATATGTGCCCGGGGGTTCTGATATTGTATTCTGGTATGTAAGGCACCAGTCCGTCGTGTGGCCTGAATCCACCACAGTCCCGCTGATTGTGTTTGTTATCTTCCATGAAACATAACCGGTGCTGCCGCCGCCAGCGGAGAGAGCGAGCTGCCCGCCTGTCCATATGCAGATTGCATTGGTAGATGTACTGTAAGCACTTTCAGATACTGAAAAGCCGTTGCAGCTGTTGCTGATGGATCCGCTAGAAGTTACAAAAAGGGTCTGGAAGACTTGCAATCCGTCCGTAGTGTCAAAAGCGCTTACCGTGGAGATGCCTGGGGCCGTGGCGGTTATGAGATCCTTCGTATTGGTTGCAACAGGATTAATTGATATACTCAGCGTGGGCATGCCGCTACTGTAAGTTCCAGGATTTGCCTGTGCTATTGTATTGTACGGCAGGAGAACTAGCATGGATATTACGATACAGAGCATCACTGTTTTAGGAAGACTGCGATTCGTCATATTACCCTTTCCTTTTCGACTTAATTAATTATTAAGAGGTATTTAAATTACTGATAGTTTTGCATTCCATTCCAAATCGCGACCTGCTGATCAAAACTACGTTATTGATTTTGTACTTGTTATATTGACTACGGATTTACGGGAGGATTTGCACCGTAGTTATACGTATATAGAGATCCATTACCGCCGGAAGCGCCTTGGAGAATGCCGTTTTTGCCATCACAATTTGGACCCATAGTACCTGCCTGACCGCCACTATAAGATATACCGCTCGTTGATCCCAGCACAGAATTGAACGCCAGCACCACTATGCCACCACCGCCACCACCGCCTTGCCCTGCAAATACGCAGCCCTCCTGACTTTGTTGCGTAGTGCTAGGGGATCCGCCCATTTGACCGCCGGCCAATATAGTACCAGGGTTTAACACCACAGCCTGGATGTACAGGCCATATGCACCCGAACCGCCGGCTGCGCCTGCTTCAGCAGCGCCATTAATACATCCGGAGCCGCCGCTGCCGCCTCCTGCACCCTCGAGATATTGATACATCCCATTACCAAACCATGATGCCAGATTATTCTGCCAGCCCGCCGGCAGCTTGGCATTTGCCCCAGAGTATGGACCCGCGCACGATCCTCCGTTGGTATCGCATCCTATTCCATTGGCACCATCTGTTGTGCCAGATGCGGGAAGGGTAAATCCCCCATAACCTGTTTGTGTTATGGGTGCTGAACCTGTGTAATAGCACGAGGGTTCGCCTCCTCCGATACCGCAATTGCTCTGAGAGAGATAATTGTAATCGCCCACGCCCCCTCCGCCTGAGCCACCATAGGATGAGCTTGCGGAGATGCCATCATTTGCATATGAGCCGCTGCCGCAGCTTCCTCCGCAGAGGACACTGCATGCGCTTGGCTGTACACCACCTGGGGCGCTGTTCCCTGTTATTATCATGCCAGAGTTAGTAAACACTCCTCCAGTTATTATACTGTAGCCCGCAGTTGTGAGTGTAACACCGGGTGCGATTGTCACATCGCACTGAGTATTCACGTCACCGCCGAGGGTCTGGCTGGAGGAGAATATTGTCTGGCATCTCGGATCGACGATCAATGTGGCCTGCGAAGACGTGCCGGTCAATGTGTCAATAGCAGTATAGGTGTAGCTGCCTGGCGTGTCCCATATTCCAGTGCTCCCAGAGCATCCGCCTGTACCGGAACAGACCGTCCCAGTGCTGCCACCGGGGCCAATCGGACCAGTCACTTTACACGTGTCTCCACTCACTCCGAATGGCAGCGCACATATGACTGTGGAACTCTGATATGTGAATATTGAGCTTGGGTTTATGCTTATCGTTGGAGGGGGTGCGGGCTGGACGTTGAGTATTATAGAATTGGTGGTGTCCAATGTGGTGTCGGTAGCTGTATAGGTGTAGCTGCCTGGCGTGTCCCACGGACCCGCTTTTCCAGAGCAGCTGTTTGTCGAGGGCCCGCAGATGACCGTGCTCCCCTGTATTATTTCCACGCTATCCCCGCTTAGGACAGTGGTGGCGGTGACGGTTGTGCTGTGATACGCGTATATAGGATTGGCTGCAAGTTTTATTATCGGAGGGGGAGGGGTTGAGGTAAGAGTTGCTGAATTCGCAGTTTGGGTTGTAGTATCTAAGGCCCAGTATGTGGTTGTGCCTATGCTTGAAGGTGTGACTGAAGCGGTGCACGTTCCCGCGCTTGGCCCGCATAGCGGGGTTCCGAAGAACGACGCCGACACCTCACACAAGTCAGTGCTTGGGAAGCATGTTGCAGTGACCTGCGCACTGCTTCCGGCGTATACTGGGTTGGGCACTATTGAAATATCTGGAACTGTTGGAGATGGAGGCGGGAGTATTGTATTGGTGCTCGGGGTGTTGAATCCCTGTAATCCTGCACCGCTGCATGAATTGAGCGCCAATATCTGCCCTACAGACAAACCTGTGCCCACGGTGAGGAAGTATATAGATACCACGGTTATCACCGCGCTGGCAACGCCGGCTATGACCAATCCCATTCCATAAGCCTGGGCCTGGCCCCTCGCCTGCCCTGGCAGGAGCGATGCGCCCGCATAGAGGACGGTGCCGATGAGCATTATCACCAACGCGAGCACGAAAAGAGATTCCGATACATACAGGTACAGGGAGCACGCCGTATTCTGTATCGAATTGAACCCCGCAGGGGTACCGGTCGATGTCGAGCAGAATGGGTTATAGCCGTTGCAGGAGCCGGTGGTGAAAAATGTGAATCCCCAGAACATCCCGTTGTCGGTTTCCGGGGAGGTTATACCGTCACCCTGGACGGCCGGATTGTATGGCGGGACATTCTCGTATGCACAGACCTCGTAATTATTCGGGGACAGGCGAGAGGAGTCGAGTTCCGCCGAGACCGCAACCGGGTCGGTTGACGATAGTGTGGTGTAGCCCGCGCTTCCCAAAAGGCAGGGAAGGTTTGCGGTTGTCGGGTCTGCCATGATCTGCGAAGAACGGCGCACGGCTACCGTGTAGGTCGGGCACGCAGGCATTATCCCTGGATCTACACAGTACTGGCTGCTGAAAAGGGCGCCGCTCACGGAGTCCGGGCTCGACAGTTCAAGATATATATTGGTAGGGTTCTGCAAGGACGTCTGGTAGCTGCCGGTGGAGCACCCGGAACATGTTATAGCCGTGCCCACCGCCGATATGCTGTATGTATTTGCACCGGTATTAATCGCGTTTACTTGCAATGGGGAGAGCATGTTGTAGACCGGTACATAATACGGCCCATAAACCACGTTTCCATCGGCGCCTGATCCCCCATAAAGGGCATTTGCCAATATTGCATTTGTTACGGCAGTGCCAGGCGTGTCCGGCGATGACACAAAGCTTGACGGGATGCTGGTTGTTTCTCCATTGTACGTCCAGTAGCATTGCGCCGCATCCCCATTGCAGGCGCCGGTGGTTCCCGCCCTTGAGATATCCGCCACGATGATAGTGTAACATAGATTGTAGATTCCCGGACCCTTGTTTATGATTCCGGCACCGTTTATCATGTTGTCAGTGACCCATCCAGTAGCCACGCAGTCGAACGGACCTAGGCCGTGTCCCGGGCCGCATGAGCTTGCTGCGCCAGGCTGGCATTGGCCGTTTTCGTACCCGCAGGTGCCTGCAAGTTCAGATGGGCCATTCGTGTACGGCCATCCTCCCTGAATATTTGACATCTGGGCAGAGCTGGGGCACTGGTAAACCCAGAAATAGCATGAAGGGCCGTACTGGCAGGTATTGGTGCCAACGTCGTAGCCAGTCTGCACCTCCTGGCAGTAATTGTTTATGCCGTTTACAGAGGCGTAGATGGATACCTGCGTGGAGCCGCCGGTGAGCGTGCTTGGCTGCAGCACCGACACGTCCACTGTGTTGAACACATTTGCTATCGAGGGCGCAGGGCCGGAGCATGCGGATACCGCTGCGGCCTGGTGCAACAGCACAGATAGCAAAACAAATGAGATGAAGAGCGTGAGAAGTACAGACGCTGCTGGTTTGGCTGGCATTCTTGGACCACTGGCCCTGCACGATCCGCATGGAGCGTGCACGGGAACATTAGTATGTATCTGGGGGCTTTTAAATATTTATTTGAATGCAGGGGGAGCGCGGTTGTCATTTGCATATCCATGCGTCGGGCACGGATGGGCAGGACGGGTTTGATCCATCGTGGAGGAAGGTGCATGTCTTGCCAACCGGGCATGTACCACTAGTACAGCCATTGCCACCAGGGCCTCCGCCGCAGGTATACTATTGTGATATGGTGGTTGTGGTGGTTTTGATGGTTGTCGTGGTTGCCTTGCAATTAAATACCGGTTTGGCGCCGTTAAGCCCGCAGCCGCTGGTGGAAGTCATCACGCAGGTTTCACCGGAGGGATAGTAACTGAAGCCGTAGTATTGCCCGCAGAAATTCGAGCCAGGTACGGTGGTGGTGCCCACCGATGTGCTCAATGAGGTGGCGGTTATGGTTGTTGTGGTGCTCGTGGTTATTGCCGGCGCCTATGCCCTGCAGAGGCTTATCGCGTTGACAAGCGAGGTTTGATTCACTGAAGACAGCGCGTAAACCCCGATCACCGCAATCAGGGCGGCTATCACTCCCACCATGATAAAGCCGGTGCCGTAGCTCTGGATAGGGCCCCTTCCGGCTCCGGGAAGAAGAGTCGAGCCGGAATACAGCACGGCCCCAAGAAGCATCATCAAGAGGGCAAATATAAATAGGGAGTCATTTATTGCACCGTAGACGCCGCATGCGATGCCGGCATACGAATTGGGATTCAATGAATTGTAAACTCCTATTCCTCCCGGGCCGATACCGAATGCACAGCCTGGGCACAAGGAGTTTGGCACCTCCTGTGGGTTCGGGAACGCTGTGCAATACCCATTTGCGCAATCGACAGACATCGAGGCGAAGAAGGGGGAGAAATACATTGAGTTTGCATTGCAATTCAACCCAAACACGGAGCAGTAATTGGAATAGTCTACTGCGTATACCAAGTAGTTACCAGTTCCCAGATATTGCGTATCGAAGGGCTGCTCATATGTGAAGTTCTGGCTGTTGCCGTACGTGTTCGTGGTGTACCCGTTCAATATGCATGAATCCTCTGCCACGCTATTGCTAGGATTGTAGCTCCAGTACAACAGGGGGCACGAGTAGCTGGGAAGAGTACCACAGCCCGGACCCACAGACATGCAGGTCTCGCTTCCTGATGATGTAGTGCCAAACAGGTAGCTGCCCCCTCCCCCTCCTGGACAGTTGATGGCCGATATGATCTCTGGCACGGTCAATGGAGGAGTATAACTGTAAAGAGCCATGGTGGGCACGGGGGAAATTGCACCACTGCAGGAAAACCCAGGAGTGGGTGCTATCTCTGCGGCCGAGGCGCCGAGGTTCCTGCCAGCCGCTATGGAATTTTCTGTTCCAGCAAACCCTATGTAGCAGAGATCACCCACCGGACATATCTCTGGCTTTGTCCCGATGGGATTTGAATATGACTGCATTGCAACGATCTTGATCATTATCGTGCTGCCTTCCCTGAATTGCTGTGGCGGAGTTACGGAAGGAACAAGGGTAAGCCCGTAGCTCCAGGAGGGCACCTTTGTTATATTTATTGTGGTGCATGAAGCGAGAGTTGCGGAACTGGGGTTGCCGCTGCTATCGAAATACGCACAGTATTGTGCATAGTGGTTTACACCAGGCCAGCCGCCATAATCATTGGTGTTTGTAAAGTTTGATATCTGGCATGTCCCGCCCGCGCCGGAGTTGCAGCTGGCGAACACCGTTGGGTCGTGGAACCAGCAGGCGTTGGAGACCGACGACCAACCGACCAACCATCCGGTCTGGCCGTACTGGCTGCACTGCGCTCCCCCTACGCTACCCAGATTCTGAGGAGGCTGCACCGTATTGGCAAATATGACAAAGAACGTATCCTTCTGCAAGTTGGACGGGGAGTAACAATTTCCCAGCGTTGCAACAACATTGCCTATCGCGAAAGATACGTTTGAGGACGTGCCGACCATTATTATGCCGGGATATGCAATCAAGGAATTTGAAAGCGGTGACACAATCCCTGTGCCGCTGCTGCAGGGCGCTATTGAAGTAGTTGTTGAGCTGCCAGTTGTGGTGGTTGATGATCTGCCAGGTATTGTAGTAGTGGAGGTGGGTGGGGGGCTGCCGCTCGGACAAGTATTGCCAGAAGCATACCAAAGTTCCAAAAACTTTGTGAAGGCGGTTATGTTTCCGGGGAGAATATTCAACCAGTCGCCGCTCACGTTGTGGCATGTGCCAACTGCATCTTCATAAAACTGCAGTCCTGTTATCGGAGTCCTTCCAGAAGTAAGACCCCCTAGCGTGACTATACTGCCGCCGTTGCTGATGGCATTGGACATTATCTGCGTGGCCTCATGGTTTAGGAAGCTGTTGAATGTGTCGCTTGAGGATTGCAGGGATTGCGCCTGGATGCTGAAGATTCGGCCAAGTGGGGGCGGCAGCGTCGGGTTTCCGGAATAGGTAACGCCTATCTTCTCGCCGTAGTCGCCGTAGTAGAACCTGGTTGCATCGCAGCCCCACTGGCCAGGACAATATGACGACAGCGTACCGTTGTCCCCCGTGATATCCAATCCCGGCGCGGGGATGTATATCAAGCCGTGCAGGCGGGCCCACGCAGCGACTATGGACGAATATGACCATATGTAATCCTGTTCGGACTGGGGTGTGTTAGGCCATTTCTCATTGTCGTACTGTACGGCCGTGATAGGAACTGGAGATGACGGTACCGGAGGGTTCTTACCTGTGCATGTGCTTACGCTCGTGCAACCAGCGAAGCCTTGCCAACTGTCAATTTTAATCATGCAGTGCGCATTCGGTATATATGTGCACTCGGTGTATGGGCCGCCAGGGTTCACATCCATGTAGGTATTTGGATTGTTGAACCACTGCTGAAGGAGGGCGTTTGACGTGCCTCCCGACATCGGGCTCCCGCTGCATCCTCCGGAGTTGCAGCCGGTAGCCACGCCGAAGTCGGCTATATTTGAATATTGGTTTATGCCGAGTATCCATGTCTCGGCATATGCACCATATGAAAAATACGCAATCAGGATTGAAACGAGAAGAATCGTCCTGCCCCTGCCCGAGAGCGCCATATGCACCGGATAATAATGGCTACATCCTTTTAAATATTTAGTTTATCAGTGTGCAATGTCCCGTTTTCGATGTTAGGTCAGAATCCAGGGCAGAACGTGGCTATGTTTGTGGCTGAAGTGCTGAATATCTGGCCGAGCAGCCATGGCGCCAGCATCGCTATTATCGCGCCTATTGTGCCGCCTATCACCAGGCCCATCGCATATGCTTGCACCTGCCCCCTCGCGGATCCTGGAAGGATCTGCGCACCCGAGTAGACTGCGCCCCCCAAAATCATGAGGGTCAATGCCAATATGAACACCGCGTCGTTGACCACAAAGTATACGCTGCATATCGCGTTTGTGACATTGCTCTGCGCGCCGCTCGTACCGGAGAGCGCCGTCCCCAGCAGCACGAACGCCGTCATCAGCACGCGCAGGATGTTCGGAAGGTTGGCTTCAACTTTGGTCATGGAATCGGTCTAGAAAATTGAGACAGTATAGATATATATTGTTTACACTCGTGGCGGATACATGCATTTGTGAGCTTGCGCTCACAGGAGACTGCCAACATTGCCGACTATGCTCTGGTAGGCCTCGCACGATGTCCATTGCACCGGCTCTTCCCCCCTCTTTATCGCGGACCTTACCTCCTCGGCTTCCCTGCCGGACCAGACCTTCCCGAGGGCGAACCCGACCTCCCTGACATTGGCGATCTTCTTGTCCCACATTATCGACGGATATATGTTGCCCCAGCTGTCCAGGAAGAGCGAGGCCTCGAGGCTCCTGCTTTTCATTGGCTGCTTGCCGGTCTTGGCAAAAACCAGGAGGTTCTTCAGGAATGCGCCCTCGACAAGCTGCATCGGTTCCATCTGCATTCTCCTCATCTTCAGGAACTGTTCCAGCTCCGCAACCATGTCGTCGCTGGCAGCCTTCACCTGGCTGTTCTCATTATGGTAATAGTTGGAGGAGTTCTGCGCCAGGTTTATGTGGAAATCGTTCGCGGTTGTCCCGGGTAGCTCCTTCATGACCTCGTTCACCGTCCTTATCAGCTGCCCCTCGTTGAACTTGTTTATAGTGTAACCGAAGAGAAAGGAGAAGCCAGGATATTCCTTCTTCATCTCCGTGAATTTCCTTGCGAGGGCCATCACCCTGTCGAAATTGCCCGGCACGCCCCTGACCCTGTCGTGGACCTCCCTGTGGCCATCGAGGCTTAGGGTCATCACCACTCTCGGTATGCCAAGCTTCAGTATCTCGGTGAGCCTGCTTACCACGAGCTCGTTGCTGCAGAGGGAATTTGTCGGCATCGTGAGGACATAGAGTTTCCTTGATTCCTCCTTGAACGCCCTTGCTATTTCGACTATGTCGCTCCTCAGGAACGGCTCTCCGCCTGTGAGCTCCACCCATTTAAAGGAATTGTTCTTCTTCGCAAACTCCCTTATCTCCTCTATCGTCAGTTCCCCGGTGGGCTTGAGCTGCCATATGCTGCAGTGCAGGCACCTGGACTGGCACCTCATCGTTATCGCAAAATTCAGCTTGTAGGGCAGCTGCAGCCTTGTGAAATTAGACCTCAGCGCCGTGGCCCCCAAACCTATGAATTTATTAGTATGCATGTCCGCACCGTCAGTTCAAATCCGTAAATAGGATATTTGCATTACAGATATTTATACCAGAGCCCCCGATACAATAAGTACGATATGTATCTGCCATATTTGTTGTTTTATCTGGAAATGGTTGTGCGATAGCTAGGCCTTATAAATTCATAGTGGGAAAACCCACGACTTTCAATCATGGGATGAAAGCAGGCGCGACACAAAATGTATAAACATTGGCAGGCAAGTGAACATGGTCATCTTGAAGACGGCGTATAAATTCAGGGCGTATCCTTCGCAGATACAAAAATCAAGACTTCATCACCAGATGTCCCTATCAAAACAGCTATGTAATCTTCTCCTTGAACAATCACAAAAACACTTTAAGGATACTGGAAAGACTTTCACAAAATACGACATGAACAAATGGATTACGAAATTCAAGAGAAAGAATCCGGACTTCAATGAACTCCATTCTCAGGTTTGTCAGAATGTCGCAGACAGAGTATCAAAAGGATACAAAAACTTCTTCAGGAGGATAAGGGAGAGAAAGCAGGGAAAGAAAGTCAGGGTTGGATTTCCACGTTTCAAATCCTATGTTTCGTCATTGACCTACCCTCAGGACAATGGATTCAAGATAGAAAGGAAAAGAATATCCCTCTCAAAGATAGGAAGAATCAATTTCGTGAACCATAGGGAAATCGAAGGAAAGGTAAAAACCGCCACAATAAAACAGACCAAATCTCAGGAATGGTATGTCACCATTTCTGTCGAGAAGGACGACGTGCCGATATTTTCCAATAATAAACCGCAGGTAGGAATGGATTTGGGACTGAAGGAATACGCAACCTTGTCAGATGGGACAAAAATATCTAATCCAAGAATCTCCAACAAGTCAATAGACAAACTGAAAACGATTCAGAGGAGATTGTCAAAAAAGAGGAAAGGAGGAAGGAACAGAAGACTTGCAAAAATCAAACTTGCAAGAATCTCTGAACACATTGTAAGACAGAGAGGGGATTTCCTTCACAAGACTTCTCATAATCTCGTGAATTCATACTCATTCATTGCATACGAGGAATTGAAGATTGCAAATATGGTAAAGAACCATAATCTTGCAAGGCAGATAACGGACGTTTCTTGGGGAAACTTCATCCAATATCTTTGCTACAAGGCTGAGAACGCTGGTTGCAAAGTGGTTGGAGTGAACCCAGAGAATACCTCGAAAACATGCAGTGGATGTGGAAATATACAGGACATTGAATTGAGCGAAAGGACATATCTCTGTCGGCGATGCGGACTGAAAATTGACAGGGATTTGAACGCATCAATCAATATCCTAACTACCGCAGGACTTGCGGGAAGTAACGCCTCTGGAGACGTTGTAAGACCTCAACTACGGGAGGCTGTCGTCGTTGAATCAGGAACTAAATTTGGTGTTTCACGATGACCAATCAAAAGAACGCCATTGGAAGCCAACGACATTCGGTCGTTGGAGGATGTCAACTTTCTATAGTTATACCAACCCTGAACGAGGAGAAGAATATAGGGCGCCTGCTCGTGCAGGTCAAAAGGATTGTGGGCAGCTACAGCCATGAGATAATAGTGGTGGACGGTGGCGCCGGCGGGCCCTCGGAGGATGGCACGGTCAGGACAGCAAGGAGGCACGGGGCAACGGTGCTGTATGACAATGCTGGAAAGGGCTCCGCCCTGATAAGGGGGTTCAGGGCGGCAAGGGGCAGCATAATAATCTCGATGGATGCGGACCTGTCGCACAGGCCGAAGGAGCTAAAACTGCTCATTTCGGGGATAGAATCGGGCTATGACATCTGCGTGGGCTCCAGGTTCATGTCAGGCGGCGGCTCGGCCGACATGCCACCCTTCCGCGTATTCGGGAACAAGGTGTTCGTTGCAATGGTGAACCTTCTCTATGGCTCCAGGTACTCCGACATGTGCTACGGATACAGGAGCTTCACAAAGCACGCGCTCAGGAGGATAAGGCTGCGGGAGAAAGGGTTTGGCATCGAGACCGAGATAAACATAAACGCCAGGAAGGCGGGGCTGAAGGTCCTCGAGGTGCCGAGCTTCGAGAAGAAGAGGGCGGAGGGAGAGGGAAAATTGAGGAGCTTCAACGACGGCCTTGTCATACTGGGCGTAATAGCAAAGAATCTTTTTGTCTAGCCCGCATTTTTTTCATGTGATGTTTTCCATGTAGTAGAAGCCGAAGGTCTTGTTCATCGGCACGTACGTTGCATTGACAATGGGAACCAGCGTCGATATGCCGCGCAGCCCGGTGCAGAGATTGTTCGGCGTGTAGCACCAGTACCCATAATCGACGACCACGCAGCCGTACTGCTTCTGAAACGAGGACAGCGCCGTGCTGTTGTAGGCGTAGAACATCTGGGCTGAGGTCTTGTTGACCAGGTTCATGAGCGTGGGATCGTAGCTCAACACCATGCACTTGTCGGGCACCATGTGGCTCTCGTTGTATACGAAGTTCTCGTAGAACCGCGCGTCCCCGGCCTGCGGTATGTTTGCCGGATTCACGCCAAGCCGCGGGACAAGAAGGTATATTGAGTATATGGAAATTATGAATATCGCCGCGTATGCGACCAGGCGCACCGTGCGCCTGTGGCGCTTGTAGGCATTTCCCCTAAACACCCTGCCATACAGCGAACCGGCCATGTCCACGATCGCGACGCAGCCGAAGCCGCCCAGTATGCTGGCCTGCGCGATGGTGCTAAGCATGAAGCGCCAGTCCACCCCATATAAGACAGATCCCGCGTAGAAGGCGGTGTAGATGATGAAAAACGCGAGGAACCATAGCGCCAGGAACAGCAGCTCCTTCCTGTATCCGGTGAAGAACATGGAGACCGCCCCCAGCACCGCAAACGCGGTAAACGCGAGCGGCTGCATCACATACTGGCTGTCATAGGCGCCCAGCCAGAAGGAAAGGTTTGAGCAGAGATTGTAGTCAAAATTCTGCAGGTTGAAGTTTCCAGCGGCCGGCGAACTGGAATACTGCGTCGCGCATGTGTTGGAGATCTGTGTTCCGGAATAACCGTAATTGCCCGTGAGCAGCTGGTTGTACGTGTATATAATTTCCGGGGCGAGCACCACCACAAAAAGCAGCAGCACCAGCACGCGCGTGCCGGAGAGCGCCTTTTTGAGCGCCGAATAGTTGACCGCCAAAGATTTTCTTATGCCCGCGCTGTCCATCAGAATTATTCCGGCCAGTATCACAGGGAGCAACAGGGCCTCGTCAACCTTCATGTACGTGACCAGCGCGCTGCCGAACAGCAGCATGGAGAATGTGTATATGTTCCTGTTTTTCATGAAAACGAGCATGAAGAAGACCGCCACAAGCGCATATGCGAGGGTATAAATGTCGGAGGTCGTGGGCATGGCCCACACAAGCAGGATGGGCGAAAGAGCCATGAGCAGCTCCGAAAATGCTGCGACCCTGAAATCCCCGGAGAGCATGAATGCTATGAGGAAGACAAGAAAGACGGATATCATGGACACGGCGAATGAGGAATAATAGCCAGTCCATTCGTGCACCCCTAGAAGGGCGAACGTGACCGCTATGTTGAAGGAAGGGCCGATCGGCTCATGGAATATCTCGCCTGAGACGCATGAGATCGGGGTGCCGTAGTCGCACATCCACGCCTGGCCGCTGTGGAGCAGCTGCTGCGCCATTGCCTGATAGATAGCATCGTCGAAAAATAGCTGCTGTGTGGGCTTGACCAGAAAGAGCTCGAGAACCACAAATATCATGAGGATAAAAACGGCGTAGCGCAGATGCCTCCTGTTTATGCCACACTCCCTGAGCGCGCCGATGAGGTGTTTTCTGCCAAGCACTATGGAAACAAGGAGAGCCAGGAATGCGATTATGATGCCTATGGTCAGAGTGTAAAGCTCCAATCCTCCCTGCAAAAGCGCCATGGACTCATACACCCGCTTTGTTAGTGATGAACATTCCGTCCATGAACATGTACCTGGTCTTTGTGGCCTTCATGATGGCTATTGCATCTTCGGGCGTCATCACTATAGGCAGGCCGTGCAGGTTGAAGCTGGTGTTGAGCACCATGCCATATCCTGAAAGCTTCCTGACCTTCTTCAGCATCTCGGAATACGGCTTGTTCTCCTCGCCAACCATGTGCGGCCTGGCGGAGCCGTCTATGTGCGCGACCGACTTGGTGCTCTCCCTCATCTTTTCCCTGACCATGTATCCCATTGTCATGAACTTGTCGACGCCCTTGTCGTCGTACTCCATTATCTTTGGCACGTCCTCCTCCAATATCGAGGGGGCAAATGGCTGGAACCACTCGCGCTTCTTCACGTGGACGTTAAGCTTCTCCTTCACCGTCTCCGAGTCGCTAGTCGAAATTATGCTCCTGTTGCCCAGGGCGCGCGGGCCATATTCCATGCGGCCCTGGAACCACATCATGTAGTTGCCCGCCTTGACCAGCTCCGCCGCGTGGGACGCCTGGTCAACGATGCTCTCTTTCTGATAGCTCAGGCTCCTCTCGCCCCGCAACGCCTGCTCTGTTCTGTTTTCATCGTACTGGTCGCCGAGATATGCGGAGAAACCGAAGTTCGTGTTCCCCGTCCTGAGATGGCTTGCGTAAAGCGCGCTGCCCAGGGCAATCCCGCCGTCGCCCATGTGCGGGAAGACATACCAGTGGTGCAGGTGCTCCAGATTCCTGGCCATCATGTTGGCCTTGACGTTTGCGAAGATGCCGCCGGCAAATACCACGTCGTGGATGTTGAACCTGTCGATCGCATTGCTGACATATTTCGCAAGGACGTTCTCGAGAAGCTGCTGCGCCATGTAGGCGAACTGTTCCCTTGGGATCTGCCATGCGAGGTTCTTCAGCTTGTCGTACTGCGCCAGGGGGCCGTGCTTCGCCCTGATTGAAGTGCCGGTGACCTTGAAGAAGTCCTTCAGCTTGTTGTCCTCGAAAGAGAAAGGATAGGAATAGCAGGCCATCGCCATCACCTTGCCCTCATCCTCGAGCTCCCTCATCCCGAGTATGTTCGTCACCTGCTCGAAGAAAATCCCTATCGAGTCCCTTGCACCTATGCTGATCTTTCTTTCGAGCTTCCCGTTCTCGAGGGTGCTGACGCTTCCGCACAGGCCGTCCCCCAGACCATCCATAGTTATCACAAGCGATTTGGAAAAGCCAGAGGTGAATGCGGCGCTGGCCGCATGGGCGGTGTGGTGCTCCACTATGCTGAGCTTGTAGTCCTTGAAGCCCATCCTGTTGAGCTGCCCCGCTACTATGCTCTTGCTTATTGTGTTGCAGAAAGGCAGGATGCCCAGCTGGGTGACAAGATACTTCCTCTTGTGCAGCAGGTTCTCAAACCTGGGCCTCTCCCTCTTCCTCCTCCTGAACAGATAGTACTGCTCCTTGAAGTGCGGCAGCATGCGCTCCACAGTCTTTGATATCTCTGTCGTAGTGAAAGCAATCTCCTGTATGTCGGTATGCTTCAGCTTTGCATAGGCCAACGCCGCGTTTATCGAATTGACCGGGAACTTCACCTCGAGCTTGCGCTTGGTGAACCTCTCCTCGTTTGCCGCGTAGACAACTCTGTCGTCCTCTATGAGAGCGGCGCCGGAATCGTGCCCGTCCCATATGCCAAGGGTGTACATCAAGCATCAATGAATAATTCGTTAATTACTCTAATTATAGTTAGAAAATGTTTAATAAGTAGCTGGATTTATTCTCACTATGAAGATAGTTATTTGTCGCCCTTTTTGGCCTCGTCTTCCTTCTCCCTCTCCTCCTTTCTTTGTTTTCTTTCCGCTTCCTGGCTTCGCCTCACGTCTTCATTCCTTTCTTCCTCCGGCTTTGGAGATTTGTGTGGCTTATTCATATGGGGAGGAGGCATCCTTCCGGCAGCCCCGCCTTGCAAGCCGGCAAGATAGTGATTGTGGCGGTCCTCACGCTCTTCGCGCATGTCTTGCATTGAACCGATTCGCTGCCGCGTGTCATTTTGCTTATTGCCCTTCCCATAGATGGTAAGCTTAGACCAATATTCATCATGCCTATCTCTTGATTTTTGCCATCTTTCGGCAGTTGCCCGCCCATATCTTTGCTTCGCCGTTTCTTCTGCAGCCAATGCATCGCTTAACCTCCCTTTTGCAGAGCCAGCATACTCCCGGCTGCCTTCTACTCCAGCCCTCTGCATTCTTTGGGCGTCAATAAGGGCCCTGTGCGCATTTTTTGACTCCACTCTCGCCTCTTTATAGTGTCTCCTTGCTTCCAAAACCCCCCTCCCTTCCTTCCTTCGTTGTTCTAGTGCAGCCGCAGTGCCAGGGCCCAGCAGACGCTGGGAAGCGGAGACTCTTAGAGGAGCACTCGAATCTACAGGATTGTACCTGGATTGGTATGCTGCTCTTTCTGCCGCTTTTCTAAACTCAATATGATCCTCGCCTTTTTTCAAGGCGTGCTGTAGCCTTCTTATGTTGCTATCGCTCATTCCGTGGGAGCGTGCCTCCCTGGGATCTCTTGCAAGCCGTACCATCACCGCCGGCCCGCCTGCCTGTTGAAGTGCAAATTCACGCAGACTGCTGGCGCTTGTACTGCCCGGTTTCTCGGCCTCTAGCTGCCTTTTTGCCAATTTAGATGAATTATGCTGTATCCCTGCATATATGCCGGTCCCCAAAATGCCTCGGCTGCTCCATCGCCTATCGGCTTTGGCATGCAACCTTTCCGATCCTTGCCACTGCGTATTCCAATTCTTTGCCCTCTGGGAGCCCAAAAGCATTGGCACTCCAAGTATCGTACCCCGGACAGTATCAGACCTCAATACAGGGAGGCCCTTGTGCACCGCTCTTGTCCTAAACTTACTACCGAGCAGCACCGCGCCGGCCCTGGCCTTGCCAAGTCCTCTGCTCTCCTTGAAATTCTTCTCAGCGTTAGCATAGCGTAATTTTTGAGCATCAACTTTCGAATCAAAATTTGCGGCCCTCTGGCGTGCTGTCTCATACCTCCGTCCTGATGCCCGTGTACGTCTTGATTGCCAAGAATCATTATTTGTGGCCATCCTGGAGCCCAAGCCTACGCCAACCGCGGCACCGGCCGCGCCAGCCACGGCAAGTTTTACACCGGCACCAGCAGCCACGGCACCGGTTCCTGACCTGGCTGTGGACATATCAAGTATGGCAGCCTGTTTGGCCGCCCGTGCATTGCTTGCGCTCTTCATGCCGGCCTTCGCCGCCTTGCTCCCCAACACGGCAAACCCTGCCCCCACCGGCCTAAACGGCGTGGCCTTGACCCTTGTCGAAGGATTCGCCGATCTCAGGCCCTTGCCGGCTCCTCCGCCTATCCCTCCTGTCACGCCTATGAGGCTCGCGACCCCGAAGAACTGAAATATGTCCCCGCCCTTGGTAAGCCCGGCAGCCGCTATTATGAATATGACTATCAGCACCAGCGGCGTAAGGTCGTACACCGTCGGCGTAGTAGTAGCGGCCAAGATGCCAACCAACATCAGCAGCAACACTCTCTCACCACTGTATATCAGCGTCGTATTTAATATTTAAACATATCCATTTTTCCCTCAAAAAATAGACAATTGTCAACATATGGGCGCATGTCAAATAAACGTATTTATTAAGCTTTCTTTGAAATATATATCGTGTTTCAATGGCCGAGCTATGGAGCGACTATACGGACAGCCTGATAAGCGACATAGACACGCAGCTCGGAAGCAAGTACGGCAAGATGAATCTCAGGAGGTTCCTGGGCAACCCGGGGAAGTTCGCGGAGCAGCCCAACATAGGCGCAGATTTCCAAAATCTCAGGAAGGACACCGATGCATACATAGATGCGCTATTCGCCGACCTCGGGACGGAGAGGCAGGAGTTTGAGGACAGCCTTTTGAAAGCGGATACGATGACCGCGCAGCTTGGCAACAGCATTTCCATGCAGGCGAAGCAGCTCAAGATCCCGTTCATCAAGCCAGCGTTGATGGAGAGGGATGACAGCATCGATGAGAAAATTTACATAGATACGGTAAATACCGATGTATTTTCGCTCATAGAGAAGCTTGCGACAAATTCGGTCTACATCGCAGACAACACCGAAATATACAGAGAGCGCAAGATAGGGGACTGGCTGTTCGGGGGCAGGAAGAACTATGTGTTGCGCGTTTATGTGCCGCAGAACCAGGCCATGATACTGAGCAATTCCAGAGATGAAATAAATGGCCTCTTTGACATCGCCTCCGCCCTAATAAAGAGGGCGGGCCCGGGTTAGCCGGTTTTGTTGGTCACATTGCCGATAAAATCGCATATGCTCCTCAGCGAGCTGTTCACTATCGTATGGCAGTTGCTGGTGTTCGTCGTGTTTATTGAGTAGTACAGTATGCACTCGTCGGATTTTATGCTGGTGTTTAACAGGCCGCAGGGGGCCACGCTTTTTGATGTTATTGCCTGATGGGATAGGTACTTGAAATCGCACACGCCCAGCGAGTTTGAATTCCCGGCATATGAGCCGCATGCCGCCGTGGCGTTGGTGGCGTTGAACAGCGGTTTTATGAGGCTTTCATTGTACTGCATTATTGCATAGCTGCAGCTGGTCGAGAACGGTGTGCCGAGGTCCTTGCATATTGATGAATTGTGCGACGATATGGCAGTCTCATAGTAGCAGTACTGGCTCGGGGTTATGTTCAGCGAACTGGAATAGAAGATATCCAGAAGGTTTTGGGAGCTGTTCGTATGATTTGATGATATGAAGTACAGCACCGTGGAATTTATGCTCGACTCGAGGTTGCGGCACGCGCCTGGGTTCTTGGTGCTCTGGGCCTGGCTATAGTAATAGAGGTTTTCGCATTCTGTCCTGTACGCAAGGTTAGAAAGCTGGTTGCAGGAGCCTACGCCGCTGAAGTTGGCCGATACAGAAACATTGTACATGCACGATTCAGCCGGGAACATGCTGAGGTTGTTGCACAGCCCCATGGATTCGTCCTTTTGGTTGATCCTCAATATGCAATCTGTGTAAAGCGCGCTTTGCCCGGGTATGAGGGCGCAGGTGCTCGCATTCTGGGTTTTCAGCGCCAAATCCAGGTAGCATGACTCCTGAGTGCCATCATTTATGTATGAGCACACGCTGACGTTTGAAGTGGAAGTGGCATAATTTACAAGGCAGTTATCGATCTGTTGTCCGGTGACATAGGTTCCACAGTTCCCGGGATAATAAGCCGTTGAGGATAGTGGGATGGCACCGAATATATACTCAACTATTAGGATGGAGGCCGCGAACACGGCTAGCACGACCCCGCCCATTATGAAGAGCTTCCTCTTTTCTGCGTCCGTGAACTTTACGTCCCTGAGCGAGACCGGTTGGATAGGTTCATCCCGTTTCCCTGCCATTGCGAACACCACTAAATAATCCACAAATCAGGTTTTTAATAATAGTGCAGGGAGAGAGATTTGAACTCTCGCAGCCCTAAGCTCGCTCTTCTAACTTAACCCTTTTGATTCCCAGTTTGTCGTAAACCCCGTCAGAACTGATTATACTGTCTTCAACGTGTGCAGCATGAAAGGCATCAAAGACGTTTACTTTGTTCTCTTTGACGAAATGTGCGGCCCGCAAGTAGACAGTATTGCTCGTCTTTGTTATGGCCATCACATCTGCAACAACATTGACCGGATCCAGATGATACTTTTGAGACAATAACATAAGTTCCACATATGTGACTTCTGAAGTATGTATGTTATTCTTGTACGTATCGAGTAGTTTTAGGGCATTATCCTTAAGCCAGTCGCTGCCCTTTAGCAAAGCCAAAAAGAAGTCCGTATCAGCATACACTATAATCCCCTGCTTGCTTCAGCTAAAATCTCTTTCTTAAGCTGTTTTACGGACTTTTTCGGAAGCTTGCTGCCCAACCTACCGAGGTCTTCTGCGGGGTTTGCTTGTACTGGAATCAGTCTTATCTCATTGCCCATCTTTAAGACAAAAAACTTGCTCCCGACCCGTTCCTTGAACTTTCTCGGGAGGTATATTCTCCTTTGCCTGTCCATCACGACAGTCGCTTTTTCCATGAATAGATTATGAGGGTAAAAATACTTAAATCTTTCCATTTTTTATAGATTTATTCCAAACTCTAAACCTTTTCGTCGAAGAAAATTGATGCAGGGAGAGAGATTTGAACTCTCGCAGCCCTAAGGCACTAGGTCCTAAGCCTAGCACGTTTGACCAAGCTCCGCCATCCCTGCGTAATAGGTTTTTCCTGCACAGATACTTAGAGCATACTGTTTTTATTCCTTTAGATGTGATATACTGAACAACGCTTGATGCACATGCTGACGACAAAATACGTAAGGGAACATGCAGAAGAGATCCGCAAAACCATCAAGGATAGGGGAAGCAAATTCCCATTGGATGAACTTCTTGGTCTCGATGAAAAATGGCGCAAGATGAAGACAGAACTCCAGGGCCTGCAGGCAGAAAGGAACAAGGCCAGCCTGGAAATATCAGAAATGAAGAAAAAGGGCGTTGATGTTCAAGCGAAAATAAAGGCGCTCGGGGATCTAAAGGCAAAACTTGAGGGCATGGAAAGGGATCTTCCCGCACTGGAGGAGAAGATTGATGCCCTTCTTTGGAACGTACCGAATATATTGGATAAATCTGTGCCTGTGGGAAACCCACCAGAGGCCAACAAGGAGCTAAGGAAATGGGGCACCATAAAGGAGAGGAATATAGGAACGCATGAAGAGATCCTTTCAAAACTTAACATGTTGGATATGGATAGGGCGGCGAAGGTCACGGGCGCGCGCTTTTATTACCTGAAGGGGGACATCGTTCTGTTGGAGCACGCCCTCACAAGATTTACTCTCGATTTGCTGGGAAAGCGCGGATTCGTCCCTGTGTTGCCGCCGTTCATGTTGAGGAAAAAATATTACAGGGGAGTCGCTCCGCTCGCAACATTTGAGGACGCCCTTTACAAGGTAGGCGAGACCGCAGAGGCAAGCAAGATAGGGGAAATAGAGCACATCGAGGATGAACTGTTCATGATAGGGACCGCCGAACACGTCCTGGCAGCAATGCATGCGGATGAGTTGTTCTCTGGAAAGGAACTGCCGTTGAAGTATGCTGGCTGGAGTCCATGCTTCAGAAGAGAAGCCGGTGCGCATGGCAAGGACCAGAAGGGCATTTTCCGGGTTCACCAATTCGAAAAGATAGAGCAGTTTGTGTACTGCAAGGAGGAGGACGAGGAGAAATATTTCAACGAGATGCTCGACAACACGGAGCAGATATGGCAGCAGCTGAATGTTCCGTACAGGCTATTGCTGCTCTGCACGGGAGATACTGGCCACCAGATGACCAAAACAGTAGACATAGAATGCTATTTCCCTGGCCAGAAGGCCTACCGCGAGCTCGGCTCATGCTCAAGCGCAGGAACCTGGCAGAGCATGAGACTGGACATAAAATACGACGACAAGGGCGAGCGAAAGTACGTCTACACCCTTAATAACACCGCAGTGCCGATGCAGAGGGCTCTCGCATGCATTGTGGAAAACTACGTAAATCCTGATGGCACCATAACCGTTCCTGATGCGCTTGTGCCTTACATGGGAAAGAGCAAAATAGGTTAAAGTAATACCTTATATACTACCAATAGTAGTATTTAAATATCTTTACGCCCAAAAAATACTATGGCAAAATATGTGACGATTTCAGCTAAAATACCTGTAGAAATGAGGGAAAAAATGAGGCGCAGGGGGCTCAAACCATCCACGGTAATCCGCAAGGCGTTGGCGGATAACTTAATGGAGGAAGAAGTGCAAGAAATAAAAAGAATTATAAAAAAATTGAAATTAACGCCGAACACTATCCCTATTGATGCGGTTGTAAAAGATATACGCGAAGATAGGGATACTAGATGAAATATTTGTTTGACTCCTCTGCAATCTTTTCGGCATTGCTGGATGGGGGAGCGCAGGCCATCAATAATTATACACTTGATCTCGCAAGATACGAACTTGGAAATATAATTTGGAAAGAATTCAATCTCCACAAGAGGCTAAGTAATGTGCAAAAAGATGGCCTAATTCGCTTGGTCCCTCGCATAATGAGTGATATGAAGGTATTGAATGTGGCTGGCAGAGAAAATGAAGTTTTAGGCATTGCTTCAAGATTTAAGTTATCGTTTTATGATGCTTCTTTTGTATATTGCGCTAAAGAAACTGGTTTAGGTCTGGTGACTCAGGATATTAAATTAATCAACAAAACAAAGGATTACATTGAAACCTATAAGTTAACTGAATTGATGAAATGAAAAAAGAGTACAATATAAGGAAGGAGTTGAAGAGGCTTTCGTCCATTCGCGGCAGTGGAACCGAGCTAATAACACTCTATATTCCGCCGGGGTCCCAGATTTCCGATGCGACGGCTAAGCTGCGCGACGAGCACGGCCAGGCCGCCAACATAAAGTCCAAAACCACGAGGACCAACGTCCAGGGGGCCATTGACAAGATAATGCAGTACCTGAAACTGTATAGGCAACCCCCAAAGAACGGGCTTGCGATCTTCTGCGGCAATATATCATCCGAGCAGGCGAAGCCCGATATAGAACTCTTCTCGATCGAAGCACCGCAACCGATTAATGTAAACATTTACCGATGCGATTCAAAGTTCTTTCTAGAGCCCATCGAGGCAATGATGGAGGCGAGGGATCTCTATGCAATGGTGGTGCTGGACGGCCGGGAGGCCACGGTAGGCTTCCTGAACGGAACCCACTTCCAAAAAGTGGCAAGCATACACTCATATGCGCACGCCAAGATAAGGAAGGGCGGGCAGTCTATGAACAGGTACCAGAGACTGATACAGGAGAGCATAGAGAACTATTACAAAAAGGTCGGGGACGCCATAAACGAGATGTTCAACAAGCAGGGGCAAGGAGGAAAGATGAAGGGTCTCATAATAGGAGGGCCGGGGCCGTCAAAGGAGAACTTTGCAAAGTCCGGTGTTGTCTACACACAGCTTAAGATACTTGGAGTCTTTGACACCGGATACACTGATGAAAGCGCAGGCATAAACGAGCTGCTTGAAAAGGCAAAGGAAGTCCTTGAACAGCAGGAAGCGATACAGGAAAGGAAGGTGATGGACAGGTTCCTTAGCGAGATTGCAAGAAATGGTCTTGCTGTCTCTGGTTACGAGGCGGTGAAAAAAGCCTTGGCTGCCAACAACGTTGCAAAACTACTTGTCAGCGAGGGCGCTGAACTTACCAGGGTGAATTACAAGTGCACAAACTGTGGCACGGATCTTACCCAGATAGAGCAAGGTAATACGAGGCTGGGAAAACACGAAGATGGAGGAACATGGGGGATAGTAAGTCAGGTTGACGCCGTAGAAGAGCTTCTGGACATGGCCGACGCACTCAACATAGAGGTAATCTCGATAAACGATGATAGCCAGTACGGAAAGGAGCTGCTCCTCGGATTTGGGGGTATTGCCGCGCTGCTACGGTATAAAGCGTAGACGCCCGCATGAGAATATGTTTGGCTTCCCGCTATTTTACCATCTAAACATAAAGTTTATATATGTTCATATGGCTAATATAATTATGGTAAAGACAACAATAATGCTAGAGGATGACTTATACAAAGATTTGGTAGCCGAATCTATAGAAGAATATGGAAGCACAAGGAAATTATCCCTACTTATAAACAAAAAACTTAGAATTAGCAAGGGCAAACGGCTAAAAAGGAAAATTCATATAAAACCCATAAAATTGGGTAGGCGTATATCAGAAAAACAAGTAGAAAGCGCAATTGAGGAAGGTTGGTCTGAAGCGATAAAATGGAGTGTGTGATAGATACAAATGTCCTGGTGGATTACATATTGCTAGATTCAGAATTGCACGAAAAAGCAAAAGAGGGACTAGAGAAAATTGAAAATGGATTCGTACCTGCGGTGGTTATAGAAGAACTAGTGCAGGTGCTTGGGCGCCTAGGAGTAGATAAAATGATCATAAATGAGAAAATTAGGGAAGTTTTGGCTTCGTATGAAATTATAAGCCTGGATCGGGAAAATTTTTTAGAGGCACAGAAAATTATAAACAACGAAAAAGGTGTCCAATTTAAAAGATTTAATGACAAGCTCGTGCTATCTGCAGCAAAACAAAATGGCTTGCCTTTATTTACATTTGACGGAGATTTAAAAAAAGAATGCAATATCCATGGAGTTAAACTTCTGTACGAATAAAGACCCGCCGAATAACGTATATACCATGCACAAATTATGTAAGTAGAATTGCGAGCAGGATAAAAACGGTAGGCACGAAGTATTACATATCCTCATTTCCTTTGTAGACGATACTGATAATGGAGGGCTACGCCGTAAGACCTGAAACTAGCCAAAACTCCATAAACCTCACTTACGGGGGGGCAAAGGCATTTAAGGCTTTTTTGAACAGTAATGTTGAGAGACATGCGTCAGCAGTATAGCAAAAATGCGCGAAATTCAGAGAGAGTAAACTTTTTTAGAAAAAGTTTAATCAAAAATGACCTTTTGGGAAAAGTTCCATCAAGATATGTTAAGTCCCAGAGCGCAATGGAATACCTCATGACATACGGCTGGGCGATACTCATTATTGCGGTAGTGCTCGGGGCTTTATTCCAACTTGGTGTATTCAGTGGCATCGGGACACCAAGAGCGCAGCCAGGGAATTGTCAGGTAGTGAAAGTTGGAAGTGGAATCACGCAGACGATATCCCTCGAAGGAGAATGCCAAGGGCAGCAACCGGAATATGTATTACAATCAAATGGGCAGGCGACCACAAATGTAATCTTTGATGTGGAATACCCGGCCACCGGCGTTACTGTTACTGCATGGATTAATATTCCTGCTTATTCCGGTCCAAATAACTACTGTGGTGGAGCCGGAACGGGATCCATATTCTACAATGGCGCATATGATTGGGCAAATGGGCAGTCCTGGACATTTACCATTGACAATGGATACGTAGAAATGCAAACTCCGAATATGCCAGGAGGTGGCGGCACATCCAACTTAAGAGCTCCCCTGAATTCTTGGGTTTTCGTTGCAGGGACTATAGAATATGCCACATCAAGTACATCGGAATACGTGCTCTACTTGAACTCTGCGGAATACGGCCCATTTACTGCAAATACTGCATATGCAAATACTGACGGCGTAAGCTATTTGGGAACGGGGTTCGCTTGCAATCCCAGAGGGCAATTCGAAACTTTCTACGGTTCGATTTCGAATGTCCAAGTTTACAATGTAACACTTTCTCCAAGTGAGGTAACTGCGCTCTACCAGGAGGGCATAGGCGGAGCCCCGATCCGGCCCCAGAATATAATGGGATGGTGGCCGCTCAATGGGAATGCGCAGGATTATTCGGGGAATAACAATAATGGGCAGGTAAGTGGTGGGGTAACGTATTCTAGTTCATGGACGAGCGGTTACACGCAACCTTAATTACGTAGCAGTTATCTCTGATGCAACCCCGCACTGGTTGAGGAATTGCACGTTTCCAGATATATAAAGAGCATCGGGAGTTATAACCGTGCTGTTGGTCTTGCTGTAGTTTATGAAGATGCGCGGCACGCTTTTTACCATGTCAAGGCACGCGCCGGGGGTGGAGTTTGAGTAGGCGCTGCTAGACGTTCCGAGCTGCGGGGCGTAGAGGCACGACGTGCTGTTTATCACGTAGAGGCTTATCATTGATGCACTCTTGTGCGCGGCGCCGTGCGTGGCGGTGAGCTGCTCGATGACGCCCGTGGCGCAGCCAGTGCTTGCGGCTAGTGTGGTGGAATTGTATGCGGTCACAATTATCGCCACATTGACGGCGGAATCGAAATTGCCCTCGAACACGCCTATACTGGTCTGCGATTGCGGAAGCCAGTTAAGGCCATAGACCAGTCCTCCCGCTACAGCAGCCACGATTATTATGATAAAAATAACCACCGCCAGCTTCCTGGACCCTGGCAAGGCGGTGCCTTTCTTCTGCTCCTGCGCTTTCCTGATTGCAGCCATGGAAAATCAACCCGCCCTTATGAGCTGGCCGAGCGGGCATGATGGCCCGTAGGCCGATGCGCCGTTCACATGCAGCACATCTCCATAGAACCCCATGTATGTCATGGAGCTGTTTCCGGGGTTTATCATTATGACCGGCGAACCTGTCGAGACTATCACGTCGATGCAGGAGGCGCCGCTGACATAGGGGTCCGCCGGGTCGGTGCAGCCGTTGCCGTTGAAGGAGGTGGAATACACGGTAGTATTCCTGGACGTCACCGAGAAAGTGGCTTTGACCGCGGCGGTGCACTGCTGCACCAGCGGGTTTGACGAAACGGAGCTGTTTGTAAGTATGTAAACCGTATTGCTGGAGGCCAGGCTGGAAACAAAGCCGCCGACCGGCAGGAAGGAATTTGCGCCGGACGCAAAGGCGTAGACAACGAGGGCGTCCAAGAGCGCCAGGACGAAGAGCGCGGTGAACAGGTATGTCCATGCCCTCTGCACCCTCGGAGTGAGATTGATCTTTCTCCTGGATTTCAGCCTGTTGTACGTTAGCAGGTATATTGCCACTATTATGATTATGTCGATCAGCAGCGCGAGCGCAGCGGCGTAAAGCGGGGACAATGCTATCTTTGTGGCAAGCAGTATGCTGGGCGACATCAGCATAGCGGCCACTGCGCCGCCAAGGAGCGCCTTCGTGACGCCGGCCATGCTCACGGGCTGGAGCGCGTACTTTATCTGCGAGTTCACTGATGCCGCCTGCAGGTTTATCGACGATAACTCCGACATGTTGACCTGCCCGTTGAGCTTCTGGTTCACCCCTATCTGTTCGGTTGCGAGGGCGCTGAGCCAGGGGGGCGGGCTCTGGTAGTCCAGCTCATTCAAGAGTATAAGCGCTGTGTTGTTGAGCGCAAGGTTGTAGACTGCAAGATACTGCGCGGCTGGCCCGGCGTACGCCTTCATGGCGTTGGCCTCGGCCGACCTTAATGAAAGGTTGGCATGGGTGAGATTCTGGCTCACGCCCGCGCTCTTTATGCCATTGTACACGCCGACGAGCTGGCTGAGCGCCACGCCCAATGATGCGTTCTTGAACTTCGATGCCACGAAGCTCAGGTTTGCCTCTATGGAAATGTATCCGGGCGTTGTTGCATTTATGAACTTGTTGAACGCTTCCGTCTCGGCGACTATCGCGACGGGGGTGTAGAAGGCCTGTGCATTTGTTATCGCCTTGCTTGAGATGCTCTGTATACTTGTGCTGGTGAACGGGAGCGAAAGGATGTTGTTTATCTGGGCCTGTGCCCTGTTGAGAAGGGTGTAGTTCGAATACGGGGACATGCAGAATCCTATTGAATAGCAGTACCACGGACCGGTGAATCCAACCGCAGAGGCGCAGGTCCCTGTTATCTGGCTTATAGACAGGTTTGACGGGAATGGGAATATTGGATTCTGCCCTAGCAGGGTGCTGTAGGCGTGCACCGCGTTGAGCAGGTCGTTCATCTGCTGCAGGTTGCCGGCCATGTTGCTTTGGTTTATCCCATTAGCATAGTTGAAGAACTGCACGTAACTGGTGTTCAACGAGCCGTAGTTTATCGAGAAATTGTATATGCCGCTGCTGAACGGGCTTGGAACCCCCAGGGCGCGCAGCGCCTTGTAGCACACCGGCACGGTGTCGCACGTGTCCTGAAGGCATATGTTGGAGTTCGTCGACGTGGTGCACAGGTAGTTGATGACCCCGGTTTCCTGGAGGCAGTCGTTTATTGGCCCGGCTGCCAATGATTTGTACGCCTTGACGGTGTTGGTTATGTTGTCAACCACGCTCACATTGGGCTGGTATTTTGACACCAGGTACTTCCCGAGCACCGTGGCCGCGCCATCCTGGGAAAGGACAAAGGAGAACCTGCCACCCGTGGTATTTATCACCGCCAGGTCCAGGGGGCTTCCATTTAGCTGCATTATCATGTACGAGTCCGGGCCCACGCTCTGGTTTATGAACAGCGAGTTTGCAAGAATCGGCTTCGGTATGTATAAGGAGAGGAATGCGTTGAAGGTGGTTATGTTTGGTGGGGCATATGCCGTGATTGCCTGGAAAGTGCCGTTGGATGCGTTCGCAGCGAGGCCAACATTTGCCAGCGCAAGCAGGGCAAAAACCGCAAATATCGTCGAATCTCTCATCGAATCCCGTGAAGAACAGCAATAATTATTGCATGCCAATATTTATAAAGATAATCAAACGCGGCGCTCAGCACCTCAGCAAGGGCGCAAGGTCGGTGAGCGGGGCGCGCCTGTCCTCGCGTTCCGCGTCCATGTACATCCTTTCGGAGGTGTAGCCCTTGGCGGGCGCGGCAAGGTAATTGTAGACAGCCCCGTTTACCGGATCGGCGAGCAGCATCATGCCTGACGCCTGCGCCTTGACCCACGCGTGGGTTTTTTCCGATCTGGCGCGCTCTTCCATTGGCTTGCTGCAGTGCCGATACATATCGGTGGTGTCCAAAGCAACCATGCCCCACATGAGCGCCGCCTTGATGCGCTCATCATTGAGCAGCATGCACAACAGCCCCGAAAAATGGAAACATACCCCTTCCCTCGACTTCGCTGCCCTCATCAGCGAGCCAGGCCCCTGGTCATCCTTCTTCTCTTTCACATACACCATGCTGCCGTTTATGAAGGCGGTCAGCGCAAGCAGCCTGTGATATACGTCGCCGGCGTCCGCCTCCCTAAGTGCAATCCTTGCCTCCTTGCGCAGCTTCCTGTAGTGCTTGCCCTTCCAGGGAAACCTGGTCATGGCCTCCCAGGAAGGCGTTTCCGGAGGGCTGAATAGAACCGTCTGAACCTGGATGGCCGGCGGATTGCTGAATGCTGATGGAGGCGGATATGCCTCATTTGTGCCGGGCGCACGTCCACGGGTAAACATGAAGGAACATGGTAATTGGGGTATAAATTATTTTTGCGCGAAATGGGCTTTTTGGCAAAAAACTCGATTAAAACAAGCCCACGGCTAAAGGGTCAGCAAAAACAAAAAAAAGATGACGGGGCAAAAGCCCCGCCTTTTAAAAAGAAAAAATGGCTACTTATACGGTAGCCTGTGCGTACAGCGCATTTATGAAGCTGTCTGCCGCGGATTGTGTCTGGTTTCCGTAGAACCCAGCGACCAATATCCTATTTGCACCATATGCCTGGAACACTGGAGCGCTCGATGGCGTGAATGTCACGTTGTATGCGCTCTGCAACTGTTGCGACAGTGTGTTTACGAATCCAGATCCAACCAGTATGTAGTTGGACTGTGGTGCAGCCGCCGCCTGCGAGTCAAGGACCACCAACGGTGCCGAGCTTGACAGGTTCTTCAGCAATACAGGGGTTGTTGCGCTAGCAACTGATGGAATGGCCTGTATATTGCCTATCCCTGTTATGTTGTAGCTTCCTGACGCCAGCACTGCTGTTGCGGTCACTTTGCCTATCGAGACATTGGCTATGTTAGTCGCCTGGCCCACTCCGTATGGACCGTACAGGCTGTATTTCTTGCCTGATACTGTGGCGTTTGCCACGCCCACTGCCAGTGACAGCTCGTCTACGGACTTCGCGAGTGCGAATGTGTCCATGGATGGGCTTATCGCGCTCACCTTCGAGCCACGCTCCGTCCTGAAGCCGGCATTTGCATTGATTACCGTGCCCTGCGTTGATGTGTAGGTCACGTTATTCCTTGTTCCGGCTATCGAGTAGTTCAGCTGCAAGAACGACTGTCCGCCAACCCCTGCTGTGGAGTTGTATATTGCGAAGCCGAGCTTGTCTGTCGCTGCTGTATTTGACGGTACGGCCTGCTCTGTCATGTTGTACCCGAACAGGTTATTGAGCCCGCCTGCTGTCGGCGTTCCTGTGCTCGTCTCCGTTATCGCCCACGTCTGCGTTGTCTGGCCGTTCTGCTGGTTGTAGATCACAGAACTTGAAGACAATCCCTGATACGACTGCCCGGATATCGGATAGAGGATCTGAGGCGCACCTGCGGATGCAAGTGTGGACAGTGCCACTGACGACGCTGCGTTAGCGGTGTTTACCACTATTTGGAACCCTGTTCCTGACAATGCCCTTCCGTTCGTTATCTGTATGTTTGTAACGTTGTAGAAGGTTTGTCCCAGAGTCACTCCCTGCGGGAACCCATTGAATGAGAACGACGCAGATGTAGGTGCTGCCGATGAAGCAGTCAGATACCCTGTTATTGTTCCTGTCAACGGATATGTCGAGGATACCCATAGCGCATTTGCGCCAGTGTACGTCAACACCGCATTCGAGCTTGTCGGGGTTGTCAGAGTCACAGAGTTGCCTGTGCTGCTCAACTTGTATGGAGTCAGGTCATATACCACCTGCGAGCTAGTCTGCCCTGCGTATGAAAAGGCATTGTTTATGCCGCTCGTTACGGTAAGCAGCTGTGCCGGCTCCGTCAGGTTTGACGGTATTGGCGCTCCAGCTCCCTTTGTCCCTGTGTTCTGGTATGTCTCTGTGCTCTCCGATACTGCCGCTGTGACAGAGTCAAAGTTTGCAGAGCCGAGCTGATCTCCAACGAAAGTCAGCTTGAAGTCTGCTGGCTTCTGGATGAAGTTGAAGCTCTGACCAGGTGTCAAGGTTGTCGGTGATACATTGTAGAGGATTATGCTCTGCAATGCCTTTGCCGCTGTGCCGCTTGTGGTGTTCGTCCAAAGCAGGTCAGCATACCAACCAGGGTTGTTCGTCTTGTTGAATACCTGGCCGTCCGTTACCTTGTAGACATTATTATATAGCTGCATCTTCGCCCATTTCTGGTATGCATACAATCCTGCGAATGTCTGGTTGACGTTCACAAACAGTGTTTGTCCGGTCACGTTGAACTTTGTCGTGGTTCCCGGGCTCACCTGTGATGTGTTCGTCAGCACGCCGTTTGTATACACATTGATGGACGCCTGCGATACGCCGTTGCTGTTAGGCTGGCCAAGGTCTGTAAGTTCTACCTTGAACGGGCCTGAGGTCAGGTTCTGTCCCACGTACACTGTCGTGAGCGGGGCGAGAGACGCTGCCAACCATGCATGTCCGCCATGTACTGCGGTGGTCGATGTGACCGATGTGGATGGGCCTGTCTCGTTTATTATCGTCCAGTTCTGGCCGAGCAAACGTATTGCCGTGTTTATCGAATTGGAGCCCGATCCCGTGTTCATGTTTATCGGCTTGGCGAACGTTACCTGGTATGCACCACCAGCGCTCATCAAGTTGAATGTGCCTGTCTGCTGGTTCCATACAGGGAATCCTGTAAGCCATAGTGTTTCGCTCTCTCCAGTTCCGCCGAAGTTGTTAAGCAGTGACGATAGCTGTGCGTTTGTCACCTGCATAATGTTGTCGTATCCGCCGGTCGAGAAGGACGAAAGCGTGAATCCGCCTCCGTTGCTTGAGCCAGAAGGCGTCAAGTATACAGGAACGCTACCCGCTGCCGAGTACGGCGAATTCGCAGGCGAGGCAGTCAATGATGTCGGGTTCCCCTCTGCGTACGCATACTGCGTTGAGCTGCCACTCTGCAAGCTCTTCGTGCTCTGCGGTGAGCTTAATATAATAGCTCCATTAAGCACTGATCCGATGAGTGCGCCGAACTGGAATGTTCCCGCGCTTGATCCGGCCGTGCCTGACTCATTGAGCCATACCTGCTGGTTTGCCAATGATGTGCCAGAGCCTGTTACCGTAACCTTTAGCACAGATGCGGCCTGTGTCGCGTTGACTGTAGCAGTCACCGGTACAGACGCATAAGCAAGGTTTCCTATAGCCGCAGCGATGTTTCCAGCGGACACAGCGTCGATTGGCTGAGCCGATGAACCTACCACAACTTGCACCAGCGGTTGTCCGCTAGAACTTATTATAGGTACGTTCTGGAAAGTTATCGCGCCGCCGAAGGCAACGCCAAGTCCCAATAAGGCAGCCCCTGCTGCCAGTGTCGTGATTCTCTTCGCATTTAGAGTTTTCATGTTCTCACGTAAATGTTTTTCTGAGAATAGATTGTAGAAAAGGTATTTAAACCTATATGCTACACCTATAAACCTTTTTATAAAAGATATTTTATAATACGTCTATTGCAGTATTTTCGTTCTTTAATGAACGATTGACGTATTGGTTTAAATATCCTTAAACATCCTTGAATGATCCTTAAAAGGGCGCCGTTCGCCCCTATATAATATATACAGGGAGTCTGGGCTTATATATGTTCGCATTGGAAGCCGGCATATGCCGGCCTGGCCGATTCCTAATAGGCAAGTAGGCATATGGTATGGAATAGGCATATGGTATGGAATAGGCATATGGGTTAGGGG
>VFSW01000497.1_pt1 | contig 57995 bp, 51 predicted proteins | sample 5358111 | NCBI WGS metagenome assembly VFSW01 (sample SAMN11554181, study PRJNA540505) | mine drainage metagenome | isolation source: sediment from site ElyBrook_90M | place: USA: Ely Copper Mine, Vershire, VT | collected 2017
CATTTCGATACGGAAGCGTTTTATAGAACTTCTTCAGGCGGTCGCAGACCTAGCCGCTTGGCAGGTTCCGGGTTGTAGCCCACCATGCCGATCGCGAAAGGGACCTCCTCCGCCGAGGCAGGGTTTCCGTGCGAGTTCTTGCGACAGGGCGCGGGCGGTAGGGGGGATTTGTTAGTCTGAGAGCTAAGGCGAGTGATCTCACCGCCCGACGTACCGATGCCTGTCTGTGCCTATCGCCTGTTGCTTGCCTGCGCCGTCCTTGCGCCGCTGCACGCGATGCAGGCATGGCCGCGGCTCGCCGGTCCGCTCGACGGAAACGCTTGGGCGGTAGCGGACTTCGACGGGGACGGACGGCTGGATGTTCTCACGTCCACGATCGAGCCGGGCGGCGCAGCGGGTTCGCGCGGACGGTTTGACATGGCATCCGGTTCCGGCGCCCGTGTGCTCAGCATGTTCCAGCTCGGCGATGGGCGCGGGGCGCTGAATCTGATCGCGCTCGACGTTGACGGCGATCATGACCTCGATCTTGTCGCCACGGCGGTTTTGTCAAACCGGACCATCGCCGTCTGGATCAACGACGGACATGGCGCGTTCACCGAAGGCCGGTTGAGCGATTATGCGGCGGCGCGATGGCCAACGGCGCTCGAAAGTCTCAGCCAACCCGGCGATCCCTTCCCGCGGCTTTCCGTTCCGATGCGCGGCGGCACGATGGACGCGCTCGCCCGGCCTTGCGCCGGCGAATGGCTGCCAGGCGCGCGGAGCTTGAGGCCTTCGCCTGCGCGTACCGTCGCGCGGCGGTCTGCTTTCCTTCCAAACTCGCCACGCGCTCCGCCCGCCCTCGCATAGCACTCGCTCGTCGGTTCTCCGGGGCTGGTTGCCTCGATTCCAGTTTGAGAGGTTTGTGTACATGGATCAACATGTCCGTGGTGTCTGTTCATGTTGCGTTTGAAGAGACTGTTGCTCTACTGTGGAGCCGGCCTGATCGCCGCCTGCGCGGTGGCGCGCGCGGCCGCGCCGTTGACGTATCGGCAAGTGGTCGAGCGCTTCAAACAGAATAACCCCAGCGTCGCGGCGGATTTGTTGAACATCGACGAATCGCGCGCCAACGAGATCACCGCCGGGCTGCGCCCGAACCCCGATCTCGGTCTAGGCAACGATCAGTACGAGTTCCTCAAGCTCGGCCCGCCGTACCGCCCGATGCAGAACGTCGAAACCATCGCCGCGGTGAGCTATCTCATCGAGCGGCGCAACAAGCGGCAATTGCGCCTCGAGAGCGCCCAGCAACAGACCGAAGTGTCTAAGTCGGCGCACGAGGATCTGCTGCGAAACCTGCTGTTCACGCTTCGCTCGGCGTTTATCTCCGCGCTACAAGCAAAGTCGCTGCTCGAACTCGCCGAAGAGAACCTGACTTACTACGACAAGGTGATCGTGGTGAATCACGAGCGTTATAACGCCGGCGACCTGGCCAAGATCGACTTCCAGCGCGTCGAGCTGCAGCGCGTGCAATTTGAAAGCGATCTCGAAAGCGCGCGCGTCAATCTTCGCACCGCGAAGATCCAGCTCCTCCAGTTACTGAACGACCGCACTCCGGTGGACGAGTTCGACATCGCCGGCGAATTCGACTACCGCGAAACGGTGCTGCTGCCCGGCGAACTGCGCAGGCAGGCCGTGGCGAGCCGCCCGGACCTGCTGGCCGCCATGCAGTCGATTACGAAGGCCCAGACCGACCACCGGCTCGCCTGGGCGAACGGTTCGACGGACCCGACAGTGGGCCTATCCACGACACTCAACGGCTCGCCCGGCGGCAGCGGCTACAGCATCGACATCCCGCTCCGCATCTTCGATAAGAACCAGGGCGAAAAGCAGCGGACGGCGATCGAAATCTCGCGCGCCGGGAAGGCCCGCGACGCGGTTCTGGCGGGTGTTTACTCGGATGTCGACACCGCTTACGCGACGGTCGAAAGCGCCCGCAACCTGATCCTGCCATACCGGAACAAGTATCTCGACGAAGCGAAGGAAGTGCGCGAGACGGTGTCGTTCGCCTTCGCGCACGGTGCGGCGACGTTGCTCGATTTTCTCGATGCGCAGAAGGAGTACCGGGACACGCAGGTGGCGTACCGGAACCTCATCGCCGCGTATTTGAACGCGGCCAACCAGTTGAACGCGGCGGTGGGCCGGGAGGTGATTCCATGAAGGTTACATGGGCGATAGCGGCGGCCGCGGCCGCCTGCGCGGCGATGGCGTTGACGGGCTGCGGGCGCGGTGGAGCGGCGAAAGCGGCCGACGCGGGCGCGGCGCAGGTGGTCGAAGCGCCCGACGTCAACATCCTCGAGGTCGAGCATCCCGAACAGTACAAACTGGTCACCGCCGGCCAGCACGCGGTGGTGGCCGAACTGAACGTGAACGGCGTCATTACGCCGGACGTCAGCCGCAGCGTGCCCGTGCTGTCGCTCGCCGGCGGGCGGGCGATCGAGGTTCGCGTGCGTCTGGGCGACTACGTTCGCGCCGGTGAGCTGCTCGCGCGCATCGACAGCCCCGACGTCGCCAGTTCCATCTCGAACTATCAGCAAGCCGTGGCCGACGAGATCCTCGCGCGCAAGCAACTCGACCGCACCAAGCTCCTGCTCGACAAGGGCGCCTACGCCGTCAAGGACGTCGAGATCGCGCAGGACGTCGATGACAAGGCCAAGGTGACGCTCGCGACCACGGAGAAGCAGCTTCGCCTGCTCGGCGGCGACCCGTCGAATCCCTCGCCCATCGTCGGCGTGCTCGCGCCCGCGCCCGGCTACATCGTCGAGCAGAACATCGTCGCCGGAACGGCGGTTAAGTCGACCGACAATTCGCCGAACCTGTTCACGATCGCCGATCTGGCGCACGTCTGGCTCATATGCGACGTCTTTGAGAACAACCTGGCCGGCGTGCATGTGGGCGACTCCGCGCTCGTGAAACTCAACGCCTATCCGGATCGAACCCTCCGGGGCAAGGTGACCAACATCGGCGCCGTGCTCGACCCGATTACGCGAGCGGCGAAGGTGCGCGTCGAACTTGGGAACCCCGGAGCGCTGCTGCGGATTGGCATGTTCGCGGTGGCGACCTTCCGCGCGCGGACGAGCCAGATGCGGGCGTTCGTGCCCTCGGCCGCCGTGCTGCGCCTGCACGACCGCGACTGGGTCTTCGTGCCGATCGGCGGGCGGCAGTTCCGCCGCGTCGAGGTGCAGGGTGGACCCGTGTCCCCGGACGGCAACCAGGATGTCCTGGCGGGCGTGACGCCAGGCCAGCAGGTCGTCGCCGCCGCGCTCCAGTTCTCGAGTGGGAGCGGGCAGTGAGAGGAACCTTCGGCCGATGATTCAGAGAATCGTCGAGTTCGCTCTGGGCAACCGCCTGCTCGTGTTGAGCGCGGGCGTGGTGCTGCTGTTCTGGGGCATCGTGTCGTTCCGCGCGCTGCCCATCGAAGCCTATCCGGACGTCGCCAACAATTACGTCAACATCATCACGCAGTGGCCGGGCCGCGCCGCCGAGGAGGTCGAACAGCAGGTCACGATTCCGATTGAGCTGCAGATGAACGGTCTCGGCCACATGACCAGTCTGCGCAGCGTGTCGCTGTTCGGCCTCTCGAGCGTGACGATGATCTTCGACGACGCCTCCGACAACTTACAGAACCGCCAGCAGGTGCTCGAGCGGTTGTCGCTGGTGAGTATTCCAGCCGGCTTGAATCCGCAGATGGGCCCGGATTTCAGCCCTGTCGGGCAGATCATGTTCTACACGCTGACGAGCACGAACCCCGAGTACGATCTGATGGAGTTGAAATCGCTCGAGGACTGGGTGCTCGAAAAGCAGTTCAAGTCCGTGCCGAACGTGGTCGACGTATCGAGCTTCGGCGGCATCACCCGCGAATATCAGGCGCGCGTGGATCCGAATCAACTGGTCAACTACGGCCTCAGTATCGCGCAGGTCGAGCAGGCGGTCGCGAATAACAACATCAACGGCGGCGGCAGTTTCATCGAGCACGGCCAGCAGGCGTTCAACGTGCGCGCCGTCGGGCTAATGCAGGACACGTTCGATCTCGGCCAGACGCTGCTCAAGGTCCAGAACGGCACGCCAGTGCGCCTGCGCGACATCGGCGAAGTGGCGCAGGGGCCGAAAATCCGGCTTGGGAAAATCGGCAAGGCGATCCATCGCGAGAACGGCAAAGTGGTGGACTACGACGATGTCGTCGAAGGCATCGTACTGCTGCGCAAGGGCGCCGAATCCGACGTCACGCTCGATCTGCTGCACCAGAAGATCGACTATCTCAATCAGCGCTTCCTGCCGCCCGGCGTGCGCATCGTCCCGTATCTCGACCGCAGCGACCTGGTCCGCTACACGACGCACACCGTGCTGCACAACCTCACCGTGGGCATCGTTCTCGTGGTCATCGTTTTGTTCCTGTTCCTCGGCAATCTGCGCAGCGCGCTGATCGTCGCGCTGACGATTCCGTTCTCGCTGCTGTTCGCCTCGATCTGCCTTGACCTGCGCCACATTCCGGCGAACCTGTTGTCGCTGGGCGCGCTCGACTTCGGCATGGTGGTCGACGGCGCGGTCGTGATGGTCGAAAACATTCTTCGCCACATCGGCATGCAGGAGGAGAGCGAGAGAACGATCTTCCAGAAGATCCAGCACGCGGCGTTTGAGGTCCAGCGGCCGGTGTTCTACGCGATCACGATCATTATCACCGCTTATCTGCCGATCTTCACCTTGCAACAGGTCGAGGGGCGTCTGTTCCGGCCGATGGCCTGGACCGTGGCCTTCGCTCTGCTCGGCGCTCTGATCTTCTCGATGCTCCTTGCGCCGGTGCTGAGCAGTTACTTCTTCCGGCGCGAGACGAAGGAGTGGCACAATCCGGTGCTGATGCTGGTGATTCGCGGATATCGCCACGGCCTGCGCTGGTGCGTACGGCATCGCTATCTTACGCTGGCGGCGCCGGCGCTGTTGCTTACATTCGCGCTCTACGAGGTATTCAGCGGGGCGGTGGGCTCGGAGTTCCTGCCGCATCTCGACGAGGGCGCCATCTGGGCGCGCGGCACGCTCGCGCCGAGCACCGGACCCTCCGAAGGCGAAGAAGTCACGCGCGAAGCCCGCATCGCCTTCGCGAAGTTTCCCGAGGTTACCGAGGTGGTCAGCCAGGTGGGCCGCCCCGATGACGGCACCGACTCGACGGGCTTCTTCAACACCGAATACTTTGTCGATCTGAAGCCCCACGCCGAGTGGCGTCCGCGGTTTCACGAGAACAAGGACGAGTTGATCGCCGCGATGGACCGCGAGGTGGAAAAAATCCCCGGCGCGCTGTGGAACTTTTCGCAGCCCATCTCGGACAACGTCGAAGAAGCGGTAACCGGCGTCAAGGGCGAACTCGCCGTGAAGATCTTTGGCACGGACCTGAAGACGCTCGAAGAGAAAGCCGACGAGATCGCCGCGGTGATGAGCCGCGTGAAGGGCGTCGCGGATCTCGGCGTGTTCCGGGTGATCGGCCAGCCGAACGTGAACGTCATCGTGGACCGCGCCGCGGCGGACCGCTACGGCATCAACGCGAGCGACGTGCAGGACGCCGTGCAGACGGCGATTGGAGGCAATGCCGTTACGCAGATCCTCCGGGGCGAGGAGCGCTACGACCTTACCATCCGCTACCTTCCGCAGTACCGCGGCACGCTCGACGCCATCGGCTCCGTCCGCCTGCTCGCGCCGGGCGGCGAGCGCGTCTCGCTCGCCCAGCTATCCAACATTCGCATCGAAGACGGCGCGTCAATGATTTATCGCGAGGCCAACTCGCGCTACATCGCGATCAAGTACAGCGTGCGCGAGCGCGACCTCGGCAGCACGGTCGAGGAGGCGATCCGCAACGTTGACCGCCAGGTGAAGCTCCCGCCGGGCTACCGGCTCGATTGGGCCGGCGAATACGAAAGCCAGAAGCGCGCCAACGCACGCCTCGCCGTCATTGTGCCCATCACCGTGCTCGCCATCTTCCTGTTGCTCTATTCGGCGTTCAAGTCCTTCAAGTGGGCCGGCGTCGTCATGGTCACGGTCCTGCTCGCGCCCATCGGCGGCGTCTTCGCCCTGCTCGCCACCGGCGCGCACTTTAGCGTGTCTTCCGGCATCGGCTTCCTCGCGCTGTTCGGCGTGTCCGTGCAGACCGGCGTGATCATGATCGAGTACATCAACCAACTGCGCCAGCGCGGCTTCGAGATCGTCGACGCGGCGGTCGAAGGCGCGGTGCTTCGCCTGCGGCCCATCATGATGACCATGCTTGTGGCCACGCTGGGGCTATTGCCGGCCGCGCTGTCGCACGACATCGGGTCCGACTCGCAGCGGCCCTTCGCGATCGTCATCGTCGGCGGCCTGAGCGCGACGCTCATCATGAGCGTCTTTTCGCTGCCCACGCTCTACGTCTGGGTGGCGCGGCAGGGCGACATCACGGAAGCGCACGAGCCTGTGCCAGGGAGCCAGCACTGAGGCCGGGCGGTTATTTCGCGGGCGTACCCTTCTCGACCGCGTATCCCTGCTCGATCCAGTCCGCGCTGAAATTGTCGGTGAGCTCGAGCACCTTCACGTTGTGGAAGCCGGCATCCTGCAGCGCCTTGAACGCTGGCTTCAGGTTGGGGCACTCGCGCATCGGGCAGCAACCGCAGTAGATCACAATCTCGGTCTTCGGGTCGAGCCCTTTCACGGCGGTCTTCATAAGCGCGAGCCCGTCCGGCTCCGACGCCGGGCCAGCATACACGGAACCCGGAATATGTTTCGCGCGGTAGAGCACGTTGAAGCCGACATGCAGCATCGTGGGCTTTTCGCCCGCGCCGAGCCGGATCGAAAGCGCCGCCGGCTGCAGCAGGTCCGCCGCCTTCCAGGGATCTCCGCCGGGCCGGGCGAACGCGGCGGCTAAGAAGAGCACGATTAAGAGAGCGGACTTGGTCTTCATTACTGTCACTATACTCTTTGCGGCGCCGCCCGGCGCGGTCGCGAGCGTCGAGTCGGCCTTGCGCGTATTCTTCCCGCCCGATGCCCTGCTGCTCCAGGGTCATCGCCAGGTTCCGGTATGCGGGCGCGGCGCTGGCGGCCCCTGGCGGTAGTTTCCCCGCCGCCTCGGCCGCCGCCGCCAGCCGCATCAGCACGCCGCGCAACGCCTGCTCCGGAATCCCTCCCACTTTCGCGCCCCGATAGTTGCTGAACAGCGCCCGCGCGGCCTTCGGCAGACGCTTCCCGTCCGGCCGTCCATCGGCGAGCAGATATGGCAGCTTCCATGTCGAAGGCCGGCCGGCGTTGCCGACATAAGCAAAGCATCGCGCTGGCAGGCCATACTTCGGATGGAGCAGCGGCGGCGTCTCGGGTGGCGCGTTCGAGGCTGGGCAGGGTTCGGAGTCGGGCGGCGTGGGCCACGCCCCTGGCTCCTCGCATGGCTGGTAGATGCCGTGCATGCTCAGCCACCACAACGGCCCGGGGGGATCGTGCTGCGCCAAATCGGCGATCGCCCGGTCTTCGAGCCCTCCCGCGCCAATGTCCGCGGCGTATAGATAGCGTCCATCGCTTACGGCGATGCGCGGTATGCGCTGCTCATCGGCGCAGCGTCGCGCCTGATCGAGCGCCGCATGCAGGCTGCTCCGGCCAGGGTACAGCGATCCGGGGCGTTTGACCTCGATCACGAGATACTTTTCGAGATTCCGGCTGAGCACGATGTCCGCGAACCCTACCTGATAGTTCACATCGCCCTTGGCCCAGTCGAGCACGCCCACAAGAAGATCTTCGAGGATGGCCTCGGCGACCTTCTCGCTTTCGCCGCCGTGCCGTAAGCGATCTTCGCGCGCCGCGAGAAAGCGCGGCCACCCGGTTTCAATCCGGGCCGCGTAGCGCCGGTATGCCGCGTGGGACCGATAGGCCTTCGCCTCGAACGCTTCGTCCATCGCGAGATCCCGCGGACGCAATCATAGCGCCTTTCCTCTGCGAGGTCTGCTAGTGTGGCTCTCAGATGGAGCAACGCAAACCGAAGCTGCTCGATGGCGCGAAGCTGCTCGACTACGCGGCTCGCCTGCTGAGCGGGCGAGCGTACACGACCGGCGAGATGCGCGAGAAGCTGCGGCGCAAGGCGAGCGATCCGGGCGACGTGGCCGGCGTGCTCGACCGCTTGAAGGAACTCGGCTATCTCGACGACCGCCGGTTCGCGCAGGACTTCGCCGCCCTCCGCCGCAACAACGAAGGCGTGGGGAAAATGCGCGTGCTGCGCGGCTTGCACGCGCGCCGCGTCGCCCCCGCGCTCGCCGGGAAAGCGGTCGAAGACGCTTACCGTGGCGCCGACGAAACGGCGCTGATCGAGGCCTGGCTCGCGCGCAAGTTCCGGGGCAGGGAATTGGGCGCCTGGCTCAGCGAGGAAAAACACCTGCTCTCGGCGTTCCGCCGGCTGCGCACGGCCGGATTCTCCGCGGGAAACTCGATCCGCGTGCTGCGCAAGCACGCCCGCGAATCCGCCGAAGCGCTTGACGCCCTCGAAAGCCAGCCGCCGGAAGGCGGCGCGGAGTGAGGCGCCGGCCTCAGAAGATATATAGCATCAGATACACCACCACCCCCGTCACGCTGACGTAGAGCCAGATAGGAAACGTCCAGCGTGCGATGGCGCGATGGCGGTCGATGCGGTTCAGCCAGGCGCGACGGATCGTGACGATGGCGAGCACGGGAACGGTCGCGGCCAGCAGGATGTGGCTGATCAGGATCGTGAAGTAGATGGCGCGCAACGCTCCGGTGTGCGTATAGTGGACCGAGCCGACGCGCACGTGATAGATCACGTAACAGACGAGAAACGCGATCGAGACCGCGAACGCGGCCAGCATGGTGATGCGATGCTGTTCCCTCCGCTTCTGGCGAATCAGCGAGTACCCGCGCAGCAGAAGCACGGTCGAGGTCGCGTTCAGCGTTGCGTTCACGGTGGCGAGCGTGGGCACGGGCATCAGCTTTGCGAATCCTCCAAACGTTGGATGTCGACAAGCAGCCGCGTGATGGCGTCGCTTTCCGACGTTTCGTAGTATCCGCGGATGTGGCGATGACGGTCCATCAGCACGAACCGTGAGCTGTGCTGCATCGTTGCGTCAACATTGCCGAGTTTGAAGGCGTCGCGGTCAAGCTTCTGCAAGGTGTCCGGCGGGCCGGTGAGAAACGTCCAGGCGGCCGGGTTGGCGCGGTTCTGTTTGGCATAAGCGGCGAGCCGCTCGGGCGTGTCGTTGGCCGGATCGACGGTGAACGACACGAGCCGAATGTCCGGCTGGGGCGCGAGCGCGGTCTGCACCTCGCGCATCTGCGAGGTCATGCGCGGGCAGGCCCCCGCGCATGAGGTGTAGATGAAGTCGGCGATCCAGACATGGCCGTCGAGGCTCGATGCGTGGAAGGGCTGCCCATCCTGGCTGGTGAGCGTGAACGCGGGCACAACGCCGAAGTCGTCGAGCGGCGGGGCCGAGGGACGGCAGGCGGCGAGCAGGAGGAGGAACAGGAAAGGCGCGGCCCGTCTCATGCGGGACGGTCGAGCATCATGAGGCTGAGCAGTAGCGGAAGGTAGATCACCGAGGCCAGCAGAACCTCGCGCGCGCGCTGGCGTGTGCGACTCAGGGCCGCGCGAATGCTGGCGTAAAAAAACGCCGCGCCGAGCAGCAGCGCGCCGGCGAAATAGACATCGCCTGTCATGAGCCAGAATTTCGGCAGCAGGCTCACCGGGATCAGCATTCCGGCGAACAGCAGAATGTGCCAGGCCGTGGCTTCGCCGTCCCCGTCGATCACGGGCAGCATGCGGATGCCGGCGCGCCGGTAGTCCTCGCGGTACATCCAGGCGATCGCGTAAAAGTGCGGGAACTGCCAGACGAAAAGAATCAGGAACAGGATCCAGGCCTCGGGGGTGATCGCGCCGCGCGCGGCCGCGTAGCCGATCAGCGGAGGCATCGCGCCGGGCATCGCTCCGATCGTCGTCGAGTGGAACGAACGGCTCTTGAGCGGCGTGTAGACGAAGAGATAACTCAGCAGCGTGAACAGGCCGATCGCGCCGGCCAGGAAGTTGACGCCGAAGGTGAGTTCGAGGAAACCGAGCGCCGAGATGATGATCGCGAAGGCCAGCGCGCGGCCGGGACGCAGCAGGCCGGCGGGCAGCGGACGGGCCTGCGTGCGGCGCATTTTCGAGTCCGCTTCGCGCTCGTAGTACTGATTGAGCGCGGCCGTGCCGGAGGCGATCAGCGCCGTGCCCAGGATGGTATGCAGCAGGCTTAGCCAGTTCACCGCGACGCCCCGCGCGCCGAAGTAGTAGCCCACGGCGGTCGTCATAAGGATCAGCCACGTGATGCGCGGCTTGGTCAGCGCGAGGTAGTTGCTTGCAACAGTGAAGTGCCGCGGCGAAGCGAGCACTGAGGTGGACATCTTTTCTATTCTATCGCGGGATGCGCCGCGCGTGCGGTTGCTTTGCCGGGCGCCAGCTTCAACAGCCCGGCGGCCCGGTCGCGGCCGCTTCACTCAAAGGCCGCCGGCGCCGCGGCCGCCCCAGTTCCTGTTGCCCCGCGTCCCGTTCTGCCCAGCGGAGCGCCAGGGAGTCTCCCGGCAACCTTCCGGAACAGTTCGAGCGGCTGGATTTCTCTTGCTATCCCCTACGGCATCCCTTACCATACTCATGTCGTGCCGGACTTTCCCGCCCGCCGCCGGTTTCCCTGGACCGCTGCGCTGCTCGCCGCGGCGTTAGTTGCCCAGACACCGCCCAAGCCGGGGAACAACGGCGGCGCACCGCCTTCCTCGGTCCAAGCACAGGAGAACGGGCGCAAAGGCAGCCTGCGCCTCAACCTGTCGCTTGCTGGGGGAGAACCCCCGCAGGTACACGCCAGGCGACGACCAGACCGAACGGCAGCGGAAGTGAAAGCGGCCGCCGAGCTGGCCCTCGGCCGCCGCTATCTTGACCATGCGTTCTGGCAGGAGGCGTCGCAGCACTGCGCCGCGGCCGCCGCGCTCGACCCCGCTCTCGCCGGCGTAAGCGATTGTCTGTTCGGCTCGAGCCAGGGGCTCCGCGGCGAAGCCGATGTCCGTCTGCGCGCGCGTCTGGCGCTCATCCGCGCGCTGATCCGGAATGACGATCTTTCCGGCGCCCGAAAAGAACTGGACTCACTCGCCGCGCTCGCTCCGCTGCCGCCCGCTGTCGAAGCCGCCCGTACCGCGCTCGCAGCCGAACTCGCCGAGCGAAGCAGCCGGGCGTGGCCTAACAATCTTCCGTCCTTCTTTGGCCTCGCCGAGTGGCTTCCGACGGCCGTTTCCGTCGCGGGACATCTGTTGTTCTATGTCCTGGCCGCTTACGCCGCCTATTCCTTGTGCAAGCTTCTGCGCCACGCTCTCGCCTGGCGCTACTTCCGGCGCCTCAAAGCCCCGGTGGTCTGGCGCGTCTGGCCGATCGCCGATTCGACCGGACAGTCTTCCGCCGGCGCTGTCATTGACGCCCTGAACGCGCGATTCAATCCTCTGTTCTTCCCCCTGTTCACAAGCTCGTTCCTCGCCGCGCCGCCTGCGCTCGATGCCGGCGGCAATCTTGCCCCGGTGCTCCGGAATTTCCTGACGACGCTTAGCACTCACGGCGCCAGACAGCCTCTGTCCCGGTTCATCGAAAATCTTGACGAGCAGCTCCCCACACGGCACGTCTTCCACCAGGTGGCCGCGTTCGAAGACATGAGCGTGAAGCTCGGGGCCATCGAGGGCAGCCTCGGTTCCGTGGTCCGCAATCTGGAGCGATGGTGGAAGAAAGGCCGGCCTTCGGTCACCGGCTCGGTGATGTTCGAGGACGCGGCGAACCGGCGCTTCGCGAGCGTCCGGCTGGTATGCAACTACGGCACGGGCAGCAGGAGGGCCGGGATCGCCGTTGGACATGCCGGACACCGGATCGAACTCAACGATCTGTTCGCTCAAGAGACGACCATCTCGGTGTTCGCGTCGAATCCTGTGGATGAGGCGGCCGACGCCATGGCCATGGCCGCCCAACGCGCCGCCTTCCGGCTGCACTACCGTCTGTATATGCCGACCGAACCCCTGCTCGCCATTGCCGCCTCTTCATATCGCCAGGGCGTGCGTCTGCTGAACAATATTCTTTGACCACACCCATGACCGAGAACACCCCGCAACCTCCTCCCGCCGCGAATGCAAACGGCGCCACCCGTATGGGGACGTTGCTCGACGCCGCGGCATTCAATCTCGACATCGCCCAGCAGTACATCGACGAGTCCCGCTTTGTCATCGAGCACTGGCTGATCAACTTTCATTACGCGATCACGCTGCTGGCGCGCTATCGCAACGACCCCGTGCGGCGCGGCGAGGCCGCCCGGTCCCTGCTCGCGATCGTGAATCCCTCGCAGAAGCCGAAGTTGCCGGATCATCATGACGGCGTTTCGGTTGCCCGTCTTGTCGCCGAGGCGCATTACAATCTCGGCGTCTGTCACGAGCTCGACGGGACGTGGGATCTAGCGGCCCAATCGTACGTCCAGGCAGCCGAAATCGCGCGCAGTCAAGGCGAAGCTCTGCATCCGGTCCTCGTGTTTGCGCAGATCGGCTTCGTATCCGTGCGGGTCGCCGCCCTGCGGGAAGCCTCGGTGCATGAGCGCCTCGCGGGCCAGGCGCCGCAGTCCGCTTCCGACGCGAACGTCATTGCGGCGATCCAGGAGATCAAGGCCCGACTCGAGTCGTGGCGCGAGGCGAGACCAACCTCTCTCTGGGGCCTCGGTTCGGAAAGCGATCGCCAACCGCTGCCGCGCGACATCCTCGACCGCATCTCGCGGCGGGTCGCCGATTTCGAGCTCGAGCTCGCCAAGACCGGCAAAGGCGATAGCCGCTGACCCGCTTTCGCGCGACAATAAGCTAGCAGATGTCTCGCTCGCTGTTCGGGTCTTTTTTCCACGGTCTTCCGCTGCTCGCCCTGCTCCCGGCCACGGGTCTGTCCGCGCAGGATCGCGCCGCTCCGCCGTCGCTGCATGACTTCAGCGCCTCGCTCGAGGCCCTCTCGACGCACGTCCGCCAATCCGTGGTGCAGGTCTTCTCGGTCGGCTACGCGCCGGTCGACGATTCTTCCGACAGCGATGCCAGCGATCCGGTGGTCTCGAAACAGCACAGCACGGGCTCGGGGATCGTCGTCTCCGCCGATGGCTACCTCGTCACCAACGCGCACGTCGTGCTGGGCGCGCGGCGCATTCAGGTCAAGCTTCCGCCGTCGGAGGCGCCGCCCGCGAACCGCGAGGCCGCCGCCCGCGCGATGACCAAGATCGACGCGAAGCTCGTCGGGCTCGACCACGAAACCGATATCGCGGTGCTGAAGGTCGACCGCACCGGTCTGCAGCCGCTAGAATTCGGCAACTCCGACGAGTTGCGGCAGGGCCAGCTCGTGCTCGCCTTCGGCAATCCGTTCGGCCTCGAGGGCTCGGTCAGCCTGGGCATCGTCAGCTCGGTGTCGCGCCAGATCCGCCCCGACGACACCACCGCGTACATTCAAACCGACGCTCCGATCAATCCCGGCAACAGTGGAGGGCCGCTCGTCGACGACAGCGGCCGTCTGGTCGGCGTCAACACTCTGATCCTTTCGCAGTCCGGCGGCAGCGAAGGCATCGGCTTCGCCGTCCCGAGCAATCTGGTCCAGGCAATCTACACGCAGATCCGCAAAGACGGCCACGTCCACCGCGGCCAGATCGGCATCTACGCGCAATCCATCACGCCCACGCTCGCGAGCGGTCTCGCCCTGCCGCAGAATTGGGGCGTTGTGGTGAGCGACGTCGAGCCCGACAGTCCGGCAAGCGACGCCGGAGTCGAGGTCGGCGACATCATCTCGGCGATCGACGGCCGCACGGTCGAAAATCTTCGCCAGCTCGAGTTGGCGATCTTCCGCCACTCGCCGAACGACCGCGCGCACATCCGCATCCTTCGCGGCCACCAGACGCTCGAACTCGCCGTCCGCGTAATCGAGCGCGAGGACGACCCGGAGCGCTTCGCGGACCTCGCAACATCCGAGGACAATCTTGTTCCAAAGCTCGGTATCCTCGGCGTCACCATCGACCGCAAGCTGTCCGATCTGCTGCCGGACCTTCGCGCGCCGGGCGGCGTCGTCGTGGCCGCGCTCTCGCCCGACGCCGATCCGGACGCAACCGGCCTCGAGACCGGCGACGTCATTCATAGTGTGAACACCCACCGGGTATCGAGCATCGCCGTGCTCAACGAACTGCTCAAGGACTTCAATAGCGGCGACAGCGTGGTGCTGCAGATCGAGCGCGACGACCGGCTGATGTTCCTCACGGTCGAAATGGAGTAGCCACGCGTGCGCCGATCTCTCCTCGCTCTCGCGCTCTGCGCCGCACTCATCGCGCCCGCCGCCGCGCAGTCCAGGAAGAAGCGCGCCGCGGCGGCCTCAACCCCCGCGCCGGACAGCTACCCGATCACAAGCCTCGCCGTCCGCGGTAACAATATCTACACCGCCGCCCAGATCCTTGGCGTCGCGGGGCTGAAGACCGGCGATGCGGTCACCCCGGCCGATCTCGAAGCCGCCCGCCAGCGTCTGCTCGCGACCGGCGCATTCCAGCGCGCCGGCTTCGAGTACAAAATCGGCCACGACGGATACGACACCACCTTCGAGGTGACCGAGGACACGCAGTTCTACGGCGTGTCGTTCGAAGATCTTCCCGCCACGTCCGCCGAACTTAGCCAGTGCCTCCACGACAAGGATCCGCTGTTCGGTCCGAAGATAGCCGCCACGGAGATGTCGCTCGACCGTTACACGGCGCTGGTCGAACAGTGCGTCGCGCCGCGCGGCTTCACCGGACACGTCAAGGCCACTTTGACCGACGACTACTCGCCCGATCTCACGATCCTGTTCCGGCCTTCGACGCCGCGGCCTACCGTCGCCGAGGTCTACTTCACCAACACCGGCGAGATCATCCCCGCCGCTCTGCAAACCGCGATCTCTGGCGCGGCCATCGGCCTAAGCTACACCGAGCAAAGATTCCGCACCATCCTCGACACCACCATCCGGCCGATGTACGAGGCGAAGGGCTATCTCCGCGCCGCCTTCCCGTCCATCGCCACCGCGCCCTCGAAGAACGTGAAAGGTCTCGCGATCACCGTCAAGGTCGTGCCGGGCGACGTCTACAAGCTCACTTCGCTGCGCGTCTCGGGCGCCGAGGACATCCCGCCGCTCGCCAAGGTCAAACCCGGCGACGTGGCGAACTTCGATGTCGTCAAGGCCGCCCAGGAGCGGCTCGACCAGATCCTTCACAACCGGGGCTACCTGCACGAGACCACGCAGGTGTTCCGCTCGCTCGACGACGCGAACCACACGGTCGCGGTCACGCTGCGCGCGACTCCCGGCCCGCAGTTTCTCACGGGGAAGCTGCAAATCGTCGGCCTCGACGTCATCGCCGAGCCGGCCATCCGCAAAGTCTGGGGCCTCCCCGCGGGCCAGCCCTTCAACGCATCCTACCCGGATCATTTCCTCAAGGTGATTCGCGACGAAGGCCTGTTCGACAATCTTGGCGCCACGAAATCGGAGACGAAGATCCACGAGGACACCAGGACCGTCGATGTCACTCTGCGCTTTGAGGGACCGAAGCGGAAGAAGGACTGGGAGACCCATCCGACCGGCGAGGATCCGGTCCAGCCTGACCTCGGAATCCCCTTTCCCCCATACCCTCCGTAGGGCGCGCGGAGCGAGGGTTCGACTTGAGGCGTATGATGCCGCCCGGCGCTATTTGGAAACCGACCGCGCATTCCGAGGCGTCCCTGCGCGCCGGGAGCAGCATTGCCGATTCCATCAGCCTCGGCGTCATTGTCAGGTTCTTCCCCGCCGGGAAGGTGCGTGAAGCTTTAGACCAACCGCGCCAGCACTCGCGAGCGCAATTTGCCGGCGCACGCAGAGGCTGTTGGATCCGTCGGCCGCGGTGAAGTTGGCCGGCAAATCGGGCGTCTCGCAAGCCCGTAGCCGTTTGGGGTCCGAACCCCTGAGGAAACATTGGCGTTGTGTTCCGCAACAGTAATCCCCACTGCGCATCCCGATCCAATGGATGCGGCTCCGCAATGTAGGCGTAACCCGTCAGACGTCACCCCTGCTTGATGAGTCAAGCCTGTTAGTGCCCAATTTAGTCACGGAGTCTTCGGTTCAGCGGCGGTCTCGGGCAGGCTGGCGGACAGACGCGCGTCAGACTATCGCGTCCGGCCGCGCTTCGATCGGCCCGCGCGCGTGTTCTTCTCGATGCGAAGTTTCCAGGCCGCGCGGAGTGCGCCGGCAAGCAGATCCTCGTTCGCTTCGGCGAGACGGATATGAGTCATGCCCATCCTGCCCCAGCCGCCGGCGATGGGGACGAAGATGTCAGGCAACTCGGCGAGGAAGGCGGACTGTTGCTCGGGCGAGAGCATGAGGTTGCCGTAGCCCTGGCGTTCGGAGGCCAGCGTGGCGAAGATGCGGCCGCCGGCGCGAAAATCGGGCGAGCCCATGTGCGAGCCTTCTTCGGCGCCTTCGAGGCCGAGGGCGATGCGGCGGAAATCGGCTGCGGTCATGGCGTGCTCGCCGCAAGTATGCCACGCACGGCGAGCCGCGCGTGAACGAGCTTCACGCCTCATTGACCGCGGTTCGGAATCTCGACTGGATCGCTCCCCGGCTGTGGATCGCGGACATCTCGGAGCGGCTCATCGCTTGCGAACTCCGGATGCTCCGCGGCGGCGGCCGAGGCATCACGGACGGCTGCGGCCGCTCGATTTGAGTTCGGCAAGGAGTTCGGCCATGTGCCGCACGCGATCGGGATGAGCGGAGGCGAGATTGGCGCGCTCGCCGGGGTCGGCCGCGAGATCGTAGAGTTGGGGCTCGAGATCGTTGCCGAGCTCGGTGTATTGGTTGGGGCCCATGCGCGGGCCCTTGGCGAGGCGCGGGCCGTGGCTCGGAGCGATGTACTTCCAGTTGCCTTCGATGACGGCCAGCGAGCCGGCGTGCTCAACCAGGCTCTTGCGTGCCGTCCGCGAATTCCCGAGGAGCGCGGGCAGCATGTCGAGGCTGTCGGGCGCGGCATCGTGCGCGACGGACTGGCCCGTGAGCGAGGCGACGCTGGAGAGCAGGTCAACCTGGCTGATCAGCGCGTCGGAGATCGTGTCCGGCTGGATGTGGCCCGGCCAGCGCGCGATCATGGGCACGCGCGTGCCGCCGTCGAAAATGCTGTACTTGCCGCCGCGATACGGGCCGGCCGGCTTGTGGGCGCCGAGTTTCTCGACCGACAGGTCGCGATAGCCGTCGTCGACGACGGGGCCGTTGTCGCTCGAGAACAAAACGAGCGTGTTTTGTTCGAGGTGGTTGCGCTCGAGGCAGTCGAGAACCTGGCCAACGCACCAGTCGAGTTCGGCGATCGAGTCGCCGCGCGGTCCCATCGTGGTTTTACCCACGAAGCGCGGGTTGGGCGTTCGCGGGACGTGAATGTCGTTCGACGCGAAGTAGAGGAAGAACGGATGGCTCTTGTTCGTCTCGATGAAGTGAGTGGCTTTCGCGGTCAGCGTGAGCGCGATGTCCTGGTCGACCCACAGCGCGGACTTGCCTCCGGTCATGTAGCCGATGCGGCCGATGCCGTGGATGAGGGCCTGGTCGTGGCCGTGGGTGGCCGGCATGGTGAGCAGCTCGGGATGGTCGCGCGCGGTGAGTTCGCCGGGAAGCGGGGCGGTGTAGCTGATGTGGATGGGGTCGCGTGGATCGAGATTTGCGACGCGATGGTTTTCGACGAAAATGCAGGGGACGCGATCGGGCGTGGCGGGAATGATGAACGACGAATCGAAGCCAACCTCGAGCGGGCCGGGGCGAATGTCGCCGTTCCAGTCGATACTTCCACTTCCAAGGCCGAGGTGCCATTTGCCGATGGCGGCCGTTGTGTAGCCGGCCTGTTTGAGGATCGAAGGAACGGTGGGGCGGCTGGGGTCGACGATGAGCGAGGCGTCGCCTGGGAGGACGCCAGTGCCGGGCTTGCGCCACGCGTATTGGCCGGTGAGCAGCGAGTAGCGCGAGGGAGTGCAGGTAGCCGACGATGCGTGCAGGTTGGTGAAGCGCAGTCCCGCGCCGGCCAGGCGAGCCAGGTTCGGAGTGTGGACGGCGGTGGCGCCGTAGCAGGACAGGTCTCCGTAGCCGACGTCGTCGGCGTAGATGAGGACGATGTTCGGCGACGAACGCGGCGCGGCGATAGCCGAGCGAAGGGCGAGCGGAGCGAGGCTCGAGGTAACAAATTGGCGGCGAGTCATGGTTTCCCGTGAATCATTGTTTCAAATATCGATCGAACCAGCCGATGGCGCGTTCGAGCACGTCGCGGCGATGCTCGGGCTGGTGAAAGGCGTGGCCTTCGCCGGGGTAGACGACGAACTGGGTGGGGACGCCGAGGGTTTTGAGCGCGTGCCAGAACTCGAACGACTGGGGCACGGGGCATTCGCCGTCGTCGGCGCCGACGAGGACGAGCGTGGGCGTGCGCGCGTTCTTGATGCCCGTGATCGGGGAGCTGCGCGCGTAAGCGGCGGGGTCGTCGTAAACGGTTGCGCCGAAGTAGGGGATCATCCATTGGTCGATGGAATTCTGGCCATAGTAGCTTTGCCAGTTCGCGATGCCGGCGCCGGCGACGGCGGCGCGGAAGCGCGTGGTGCGGGTGACGGCCCACATGGTCATGAAGCCGCCGTAGCTCCAGCCGCCGATGCCGGTGCGTTGCGGGTCGACAGGGTATTGAGCGATCGCCGCATCGACGCCGGCCAGGATGTCGTCAAGGTCGCCGTAGCCGAAGTCGCGCACGTTGGCGCGGGTGAACGCTTCTCCCTCGCCGTAGCTGCCGCGGGGGTTGGGGAACAGGACGAAGTACCCTTGGCCGCTGAGGAGCGTGAGGTCGAAGAAGGTGCGGGGCCATGCGGGTTTGCGCGCGCTGGCCGGGCCGCCGTGGACGCTGACGACCAGCGGGTAGCGCTTCGCGCCGGACGCGCCGGGAGTGAAGCCCGAAGGGAGAAGCAGCCAGCCTTGCACCTTGTGCCCGCCGCTTGACCAGGTGAGCGAGACCGGCTGGCCCCAGGCTGGCGTCGTGTCGCGATTGAGTTCCGTAATCTGCCGCCAGTGGGCCAGCGGGCCGGCCCAGACCTCGGGCGGCTGGGTCCAGGAGGAGCGGACGAAGGCGGCCGAGGCGCCGTCGTGAGAGAGCGAAATCTCATCCGCGCCGGCCGAGAGGGATTCGGGAGCGCGCCACAGCGTCTCGGTCGTCCCGGTCGCAAGATCCAGCGTGGTTAGGGCGGTTGCGCCGGAGGCGGTTTCGGCGAACAGCAGACGCCGGGACGAAGGGAGCCAGTGCAGCCAGGTGGGCGTGGATGGGCGGCCGGGCGTGCGGTTGACGGCCGGGCCGCCCGAGGACCGGACGGTGAAGATGTCGCCGCCGGTCGCGCCTTCGTCGCTCATGAGTCCTTCGATGAACGCGATGGAGGAGCCGTCGGGCGACCAGCGCGGGTGCGCCATCTGCAGTGGCGTCGAGTGGATCGGCTTCGCAGGGCCGCCGTGCGACGAAGCGGTGTAGAGCTTGGCCGTCCACCAGTTGTCGTCGCCGGGCGGTGGCGCGGCCGTGAAGACGAACTGGCTTGCGTCCGGAGACCAGTCGTATTCGTAAACGTAGAGTCCGGTGGAGCTGACGGCGGCGCCTTGCTTGCCTTCGGGGTCGACTGTGTAAATTCTCTGTTCGAAGAGCGTGCCGCCGATGACGCCCGCGGGCGGCGTTTCGGCTTCGAGGGGGCCGGCGGGGCGGGCCGCGTTTTCGGTGAACAGGAAGGCGATGGAAGCGCCGTCGGGCGACCAGGCGGGGGATTGGAGGAATCCGGCGAGGTTCGTGAGGCGGTGAGGATGCCAGGCGCCTTTGCCGGCGGTGGCGACGCGCCAGAGCTGGAGCTGGTGGGAGTTGGAGGCTTCGGGTTCGGGCGCGAGATAGGCGAGCGAGCGGCTGTCGGGCGCCCAGGCGAAGGCCGTGATCCCGGTCGAGGAGAGTGTATGCGGCTTGCCGTCCAAGAGCGGGCGGACCGTGAGGCGCGTTTCGCCAAGGCTGCTCGAAGGCGCGTCGAGCCACGCGACCGAGGCGCCGTCGGGACTGATCGAGGCCTGCGGGAAGGCGCGAACGCGCTCCAGACTGTCGAGCGTCGGGGCGAGCTGCGATTGCGCGGCGCAGCGGGCGGCCGCCACGAGGCAAAGGATGAAAACCTGGCGCATGTTCTCGCATGGTAACTTCATCGAGGCCCGCCTCGCGCCGCGCCGCCGGCAACTTCACGCGCCAATTCGATGTCCGAGCCGCTCAGTGGCGTAATAAGATTTACGACTTACGTTAGCCGATTGGATGAATCGTGCAGTGCGATTCGCCGTGGAATTTATCGGGCTATAGGATTGGCAGCCGCCGATGCGGTCTGGACGCGCCGCACCCGGCGGTTTTGTCCTGCCCGCCGCGCGACGGCGCGGTATCCTGTTTGGGACAAGAGGATGCGCCATCGCACGACGCCGGGGAAGGACAAGACAAGTCTGAAATGGCTGACGATTCGCCGGAATGAGGCCGGCGGGCCGGCGGGGTTCACGTTCGTCGCCCCCGCGATCGTCGCGGCTTTGCTGGGCGGCTGCGTGATGGCGGCGCAGCCCGCGCCGCGCGAACGCGGCTTTCACCTCGAATACAAGGCGTTCGTCGAGGATATCCCGCCGGGCGTCAAGCGTCTGGACGTCTGGATTCCCGTGCCCCACGAAGATGCGTATCAGAAGATTCGCAACTTGCGGATCGACGCGCCGTATCCATACCGGATCGCGACGGCGGCGGAGGGAAACAGGATGCTCCATCTGGGAGTGGACCATCCGGGACGGAGTTCGTTCTCGATCGCGATGAACCTCGACGCGGTCCGTATAGAACATATTCAGGCCCGGCTGTTTGAAGGGCCGCGGATTTCGCGGGATGACGATTCGAAGGATCTTGCCCGGTACCTCAAGCCGGATCGCCTTGTGCCGCTCGACGCGCGGATCCGCGCCTGGGCCCGCGGGGTCGTCGAAGAAGCCGGCGCGCATACAGACCTTGACATGGCGCGCGCGATTTACAACCATGTGGTTTCGACGGTGAAATACGACAAGACAGGCAAGGGCTGGGGCCGCGGCGATATCTATTACGCGTGCGCGGCGCGCCGCGGCAACTGCACCGATTTCCACGCGATCTTCATCGGCTACGCGCGCGCCGTGGGCATACCGGCCCGCTTCGCGATCGGCTTTCCGTTGCCTTCCGATCGCGGCGCGGGCCAGATCGCCGGCTACCATTGCTGGGCCGAGTTCTACGCGAAAGGAATTGGCTGGACGCCGGTGGATGCGTCGGAAGCGGCGAAGAACCCGTCGAAGCGGGAGTACTTTTTCGGAGCGCACGACGAAAACCGGCTCGAATTGTCGCGCGGCCGCGATGTCATGCTCGAACCGAGGCAACAAGGCGATCCGTTGAACTACTTCGTTTACCCGTATGCCGAGGCCGATGGCAAGCCGTTCTCCGCGATCGCCTCGGAAGTCTCATACCGGGACACGCCGCAAGCTTCGCGCCAGCCCCGGTAGGCCGCCACAAACATTTACGCGATGTCTCGCTCGCAAAATGTGGAAACGGAGCGCGGCAGTCTATGATGGGATCATGGGGTGGACTCGTTGGTCAGGAGCCGTGGCAGGTCTGGCGTGCTTCCTTGCCGGCAGTCTTGCTCTGCCGCAGGTCATCGATTTCGAATCCAACGGCCTGCACTACAAGACGCTCACTAAGAACGGCTTGACGATCATGTTCGCGTCGCTGCCCGCGCATGTCAGGAACTATAGTATTTTGCAGGTCGCCGTCGAAAACGGGTCGCCCATTTCCTGGACCGTGAAACCGGAGGATTTCCTCTATATCCGCGCGGACGGTCAGGAACTGCGCGCCCAGGATGCGAATCTGGTCGTCGATTCGCTCGTCGAGAAGGCCGGCCGCGGCGATGTGATCAAACTGGTCACCACATACGAGGGCGTCCTCTACGGCAACCCTCAGTACAAGTCCAGCACCAACGGCTACGAGGTGCGGCGGCAGAGCGCGCTCGCCGAAGTGTCGTCGACCAAGATCAAGGCCGCCGCGGCCGCCTCGGCGATCGCCTTCGTCAAAACCAAGCTGAATCCCGGCGAATCGACCGACGGCGCGGTGTTTTTCGACAACGCCGGCAAGCAGTTAGGTCCGGGAAAGCTCGAAGTCCACGCCGCCGGCGCCCTGTTCGAGTTCGACAACGAACCCGCTTCCCGTCCGGAAAATTAACCCTTCGCCGGGTAGGGTCCCAATCCGCCCTTTACTTGCGCGGAACTTCGAGTATAATCATACCAGATGTTCCCGATGGACAATGCGGTGATCGAGTCCGCTGACCTTCTGGCTTGGGCGTGGCGCGAGAGCCAGGGATCGCTGGCGATTGTCACCAGCTTTCAGGCCGAGGGCATGGTGCTGGTGGACATGGCTTCCCGCGCGTGTCCCGAGGCGCGCGTGGTGACCGTGGACACAGGCCGCCTGCCGGAGGAAACCCACGCCATGATGGAGCGGGTGCGGGAGCGCTACGGGATGCGTGTCGAGGTGGTGGCGCCGGATCCGGAAGAGGTTTCGGCGATGGTGGAGCGGCATGGGACGAACCTGTTTTACCGCGAGGCGGCGCTGCGGATGCTGTGCTGCCAGGTGCGCAAGGTGCGTCCACTCGAGCGGAAGCTGGCGCAATTCCGGGCGTGGGCGACGGGGCTGCGGCGCGGGCAGGGGGAGACGCGCGGGTCCGTGCAGGCCGTAAGCGCCGTCGACGGGCGGCTGAAGCTGAGCCCCTTGGCGGGCTGGAGTGCCGAGGACGTGGCCGAGTATTCGCGGCGCTACGAGGTTCCGGTACATCCGCTTTATGCGATGGGCTACACGAGCATCGGCTGCGCGCCATGCACGCGGGCGATTGAGCCGGGCGAAGCGGAGCGGGCAGGCCGCTGGTGGTGGGAGCAGGACGTTGCGAAGGAATGCGGCATCCATTTTTCCGCGGATGGCCGGCTCCAGCGGAAGGTTGACGTGCTGATCGAGGACCTGCTCACGGCGCCGGCGGCGTGAGCGTTTGCCGCACTTTCCTACAGTTATCCTGGTAAATGGCCGATAACACTTGAGTCGATTCCTTTTTTCGGAAGGGACTCAAGCCGTTTTGCGCAGAATACCTGGAAGCCTGCTCGCGTCAGCCACGCTGCTGCTGGCGTCATGCGGCGCGACGAGCCTTCGTCGCGAAATCACCACCGTCGAAGGGGTTCGTGGCCTGTCCGCGAAGCAGTTGCGGAATGAAATCCCGGTGCGCATCACGGGCCGGGTGACCGCGATGCGCTCGGGCTGGGATCTGCTGGTGATTCAGGACGGGACCGGGGGCATCCGGGTGATCGGTCCGCAGGCGTTCCCGGAGATCGGGACGCTGGTCGAGGTGCGGGGGGTCGCGGGGGTATCCGGGCGTTCGCCGGCAATCGTACGCTCGTCGCTTCGCGTTGTGGGGCCTGCCGATCCAGCGGCGGCTGGAGCGCCACGCATGGCTTCGCTGAATGATAGCCGTTGGCAATACCGGCGGGTCGAGGTAACGGGCGTGGCCCATTCGTCGAACGTCGAGCGCGACGGTGCGGTGATCGTCGCATTGGACGTCGACCGCCAGCCGCTGGCCGTGTGGGTGATGAACGACGACTCGCTCGACTTCGGGCGGCTCCCCGATGCCGAGCTGCGCATCCGCGGAGTGATCGACACCGAACTGCGGCCGGACGGGAGCCTGGACCATGCGCGTCTGTGGGCCAGCGGGCCGGATGATATCCAGGTTCTTGCGAAGGCGCCCGCGCTCGCGGCGGTTCCGGTCGTGCCGGTGCGCGATCTGCTCGGGATCGCCGTGGACAAACTGCCGCGCCATCGGGTGCATCTCCGCGGCGCCGTCGCCGCCTCGGGAGACCGGCTGACCATCGACGACGGGACGGGAAGGTTGATCCTGACGCCGTATGCGACCAGCCCGCGCGTCACCGGAACTGGGGTGGACGTGCTCGGCTTCGTCGAGCGCTCGGGGCCGGGCGCGGTTGTGAGCGACGCTCTACTCAGCCGCGCGGGCACGAAGACGCCGAGCGAGATTCGCCGCGTCGGGGACATCCACAAACTGAGCTTCGAACAGGCGCAGTCCCGGCTGCCGATTCATGTCATCGCCACGGTCACCTACATGGATCCGCTGTATGGGCTGCTGTTCGTCCAGGACGCAAGCGGAGGCGTTTACGTCGACGCGCACAACCTGATGCACGTCAATTTATCCTCCGGCCAGCTTGTGGACGTTCGCGGCGTCAGCACACCCGGCGAGTTCGCGGCAAGCATCACCGAGACGCGTGTGAAGGTCATTGGACGCGGGACGATGCCCGCTCCGCTCGCGGCATCCGCCGAAGCCATCTTGACCGGCGCCGCCGACAGTAACTGGGTCGAGATGCAAGGCGTGGTCGAGCGTGTAACGCGGCGCGAGGAGCATACCTTCCTCGAACTGAGCGACGGTCCACACCGTTTCAGGGCAACTCTGGTGGGGGACGCGCCGTGGGCCGACGCGTTAGCCGGGGCGCGGGTGCGCATCCAGGGCGTGAGCGCAAGCGATTTCAACACGCGGCGGCAACTGCTGGGAGTCGTGTTGCTTCCCCCGTCCGGGAAGTACGTGCGGGTGTTGACGCCCGCGGTGGCCGTCGAGACGATGCCATACACTCCGGTGGTTGGCATCTTGCAGTACTCGGCGTTGGGGGTGGCCGGCCTGCCGGTGAAGGTCCACGGCACGGTGATCTTCAGCCGTCCCGAGGGGCCGACCTATGTGCGCGATTCCACGGGCGGCCTGTTGATCGCCACTCACGAACCGGTCTCGCTGAATCCTGGGGACGCGGTGGACGCCGTGGGATTTCCGCACGCCGGCCGGTTCGATCCGAACCTCCAGAACGCCCTCCTGCGCAAGGTGCGCGGCGGGCCGCCGCCCGCACCGAAGCTTGTGAAGGCTCAGGAGGTGATCGACGACGATCTCGATGCGGATCTGGTTCAAGTTCGCGGCACATTGCTCGACGTGGCGCGCACGCCGCTCGGCGAGACGCTGATGTTGCAGGGCGGCGAGACGCTGTTTGACGCGACGCTCGACCGGCCCGATGGTCCGGCGGATCTGCGCAGTGGCGACGAGATCGCGTTGACCGGCATCTCCGGTATCCAGCGGGATTCGGAAGACGATTCGGCGCCCGCGAAGTGGTTCAAGCTGCTGCTGCGGTCGCCGAAAGACATCGTGGTGCTGAAGCAAGCGCCGTGGTGGACCACCGGCCGGACGCTACAGTTGGCGGCGACGCTTGCCGGCGTGGCGTCGCTTGGATTCGGCTGGGTATTCGTCTTGCGGCGCCGGGTCCGCGCTCAGACGCGCGTGATCCGCGCCAAGCTCGAGCAAGAGGAAGCGCTGAAGCTGGCCGCCGAGCGCGCCAATCGCGCCAAGAGCGAGTTCCTTGCCATCATGAGCCACGAGATCCGGACGCCGATGAACGGCCTGATCGGGATGACCACGCTGCTCACCGACACAGCGCTGGACGCGACGCAGGCCGAGTATGTCGAGACGATCCGCACGTCGGGCGACACGCTGCTCGCCATCATCAACGACATCCTCGATTTCTCGAAGATCGAGGCCGGGCGCCTGGATCTGGAACAGGCGGACTTCGATCCGGCGGGCTTGATCGAAGAATCGGTCGAGATGGTGACCGGCCTGGCTCAACGCAAGGGCCTTGACCTCGAGATGGCGATCGAAGACGATCTTCCGGCGGCTCTGATGGGCGACGCGGGACGGCTGCGGCAGGTGCTGCTGAACCTGCTGTCGAATGCGGTGAAGTTCACCGAGCGCGGATGGGTGGGGATCCGCGCGAGCCTCGATGGGACCGGTGAAGGCCGCGCGACGCTGAGGGTCGAGGTCTCGGACACCGGCGTTGGGATCACGCCGGCCGCCCGTAAGCAGCTTTTCCAGCAGTTCTCGCAGGCCGATACGTCGACCACGCGCAAGTACGGAGGCACGGGGCTCGGCCTCGCGATTTCGAAACGGCTGGTCGAGATGATGGGCGGTGCGATCGATCTCGAAAGCGAGCCGGGGCGCGGAACGCGATTCTGGTTCACGGTAAATCTGCCGCTGGGCGAGAAGCGGACGCTGGAGCCCGTTCCGGGCGGAGTGCTGGCGGGCGCGAAGATTCTGATCGTGGACGACAACGCAACCAACCGGCGTGTGTTGTTGCGTCATCTAACGAGCGCGGGGATGAAGGTCACCGAGGCCGCGGCGGGGCCGGAGGCGCTGATACACCTGCTTTCGGCCGCGCAGGGCGACGAGCCGTTCGACCTGGTAATGCTCGACTTTCACATGCCGGTCATGGACGGCATGATGCTGACGCGGGCCATCCGGTCCCAGGACGCGGGCCGCACGGTGCCGATCATGCTGGTTGCCTCTTACCGCGACCGGGAACGGCTCGAGGAAGCGCGCGGGCTGGGCGTGGTCGAGTACCTGGTAAAGCCGGTGCGGCGCGCGCCGCTGCTGGCCGCTGTCTCACGGCTTGTGCATGGCCGGGCTGGGATGCCGAGGGAAGCGCCTGAGCCGGAGCCCGTGGCTGCGCCAGGGCGGCGCGTGCTGCTGGTTGAGGATAATGTCACCAACCAGAAGGTCGGTACGCTGTTGCTCGAACAGCTCGGCTGCTCCGTGGACCTTGCCGCGCATGGCCGGGAAGCCGTCGCGAAGGCCGCCGCTCAGCGGTACGACGCGATCTTCATGGACTGCCAGATGCCGGAGATGGACGGCTTTGAGGCGACGGCGGCCATTCGCCGGCTGCCAAGCGCCGCGTCGGCCACGCCAGTGATCGCGCTGACCGCCAACGCCCTCGCCGGAGAACGCGAGCGCTGTATCGCGGCTGGCATGGACGACTATTTACCAAAGCCCGTCCGGCGCGAACTGCTCGCGGCGAAACTCGAGGCGTGGGCGCCCGCCGGCGAGGCCCGCGCGGACCGGCGCCCGATGCAGGAAACCGGCGCTTGCGAAGCCCAGATGCGACGCTTCCTCCAGCAGCTTGCCGGGCAAGGCATCCCGGAGGACAACCTCCGCGAAGTCATGGAGGCGTTTGTTCGCACGACGCCCAGTCTTCTGGACGAATTATCCGCCGCGCTGACGCTGGGCGGCCTCACCGCGGTGCTGCGTTCCGCGCACTCTGTGCGCGGCAGCTTCGCGAGCATCGGCATGGCGGATCTGGCTGGACGCGTGCAAGATCTCGAGGAGTTGATTCAGGCGGAGAATCGCGAGGGTGCGATCGAGCTGTTCGGGCGAATTCAGACCGAGTTCAGCAGCTTCCGCGCCGCCATCGAACAGCAGGCCTGAGGCAGGCCGCGCGGTTCAAACACGATACGACCGAACGCGCGCGCGGAGCGTCCCAAGCGCCAACTCCGTGCCCGGCGCGGAAGCCTCGACGCGAACGTAAGCCAGCGCCGCCACTTTGCCGAGCGCGGGCGAGAAGGCGCTCGAAGTAATCTCGGCCGCGTCCCGGTCCTCGCGCTGCAGTTTCGTTCCCGGCGGCGGCGCCGCGTCGCCATCGATTTCAAGCGGCGCGAGCACGCGATGAATCTGGCCGCGCGAGCGTACTCGTTCGACGATCTCCTGGCCGAGATAGCAGCCTTTGCCGAAGTGCAGCGCGCGCTGCTGGCCGGTCTCCTGGGCGAGGTAGCGCTCGGAAATATCCTCGCCGTAGCGAGGATGGCCGTTTTCGATCCGCACGATGCGGAAGTCCGCGCTCGACGCCGCGACCGCTCCATGAGCGCCGAGCGCGGCGGCAACTTCGTCGTGCGACGCGGCGGGCGCCAAGACTAGAAAGCCCGCGCCTCCGGTCAGGCTGATGCGCGCCACAAGGCCGTCCTGCCAGATATGGTGATCGTTCGCCCGCGCCGGAACCGCGGCGCCGAGCGCGGCAAGCACGTCCGCGGCATGCGGCCCCTCGAGCGCGAACTGGCTCCACTCGCTGGTTCTGTCCTCGACCGCGGCGTCGTCGGCGATGATAAACCGATCGATGTGCGCGGTGAGTTTGGCGGCCAAGTCGGGTTCCGTGTCGAGAAGAAAATGATCGTCGCGGGCCAGCAGCGTCGCGTCGGCGAGGACGCGCCCTTGCGCATTCAAAAAATACGCGTAGCACCCCGAGCCGGGCGCGAGTTCCTCCACGTGATTCGTACACAGAGCATGCAGCAGCCGCGCCCGGTCCTCGCCCGTGACGCGAATTTTTCCGCGATCCGGCACATCGAGCCAGGCGGCCGCCTCATGCAATGCCTGACATCCGGGACTCATGCGCGCGGGCTCACAGTGCGGCCGGCGGATGCAGCGTAAGCCATCGCAGCCAGCCCGAGATGAGCACGATGACCAGCGCCGAGGCCACGATGCCCGCGGCCCATCGCGGCCGCTTGCGGTCGTCCGCGCCCGGCACGCCATAGAGAATCGCCGCCGCAAGCGCGTGCAGCACGAATAAAATCTTGATGCCGATCCACATGTGATAGCCGCGCGGATAGCTCGGCTTCGTGAGATAGTTATACACGCCCGACACGAGCGCCGCCGCCGCCACCGTATAGAGAAGGGCACGGAACCGCGCGGCCACCGCCGGCCCGACCTGGCCGCGGACGGACTCCGGCAACTGGCTGAGCGCCGGGTAGAAGGCAAAGCGCGCGAAGACAAAGCCGCCAAGGATCGTGGCGATCGAGACGATATGCACCCACCGCATCGCGATCGCGAGCGCGGTGAGCGGTCCGGAATCCATAGCTCAAGTATAGCGGCGGCCCGATTCCGGATAATCGAAAGGCGGCCTTTCATGGACACGAAAACGCTTCAACAAGCTTACGAGCGGCGCGCGTCGGCGCGCTGGCGGGACCGCGTGCGGCGATGGCTCGAGCCGCCCGCGCCGTTCCTCATGAACCCCCGCGAGCCGCGCGATTTTCCCCTGGGCCGGTGGAATCTGTACCTTGGCGGAGCGGGCCGCCGCGTTCCCGGATACGTGAATCTGGACCTGTTTCCGATGGCCGGCGTTGACGTCGCCGCCGACGCGCACTGGCTACCCTTCGCCGACGGATTGTTCACGCGCGTCGAGTGCGACGCCGTCCTCGAGCACGTCCGCGACGCCGGACGCGTGATGGAGGAGATCGTTCGGGTGCTCGCGCCCGGCGGCTACGCGCACATCGTCGTTCCGTTCTGCCATCCCTATCACGCGTATCCGGACGACTATCGCCGTTTCACGCCCGCCGGCCTGCGCGCACTCGGAGAGATCCGCGGTCTCGAAGCCGTCTCGGAAGGCTGGCGCACCGGACCCACGGCCACGCTGCTCGTCTTCGTCATCGAATACGCGAAGCTGCTGTTCCCGTCGAAGCTGTGGCGGGCGGCCATGCACGGCGTGCTCGGCTGGCTGCTGTTTCCGCTGCGCTATCTCGATCTGCCGCTGTTCGATTCCGCCCGCGCCGGGCGTCTCGGCAATCACTGCTACGGCTGGTTTCGCAAGATATCCTGAAACGCCGCGCTCCCTCATCGCACACTTATCCGGAGGGAAGCATGGCAACTATCGAAACCAGAAGCGGAAAACTGGTTATCAACGTATCCATCCCCGCTTCGCAGCCCGGTCAACCCGGGCCCAAGGCGAGGATCTATCTATTCGACGCGGCGGACCGGTTAGTGGACTCGGCGCCGCTCGCGCCGCAGGTGACCTTCGCGATCGACCCGGCGCAGCAGTATCGCGTCACCACCGGCCCGGATTTAGTGGGCGACCGGAAGGCCCCGCCGGCGGATCTGGTCCGGCAGCTCACGCGCTCGTCGGCCGTCAGCGCCGACTACGTGCCGCAACTCAAGGCCACCGCGCTGAACCTGACGCTCGATCCCATCGTGATCGGCATCTGGCTGCGCCGCTGCGTCAGCGTCCACGGCACGGTGCGCAAACTGCTCAACCCGGGCGGCAATCCGGCGCAATACGCGCCGATCTGCACCGGCGTGGTGCAGATCTTTCGCATCGATCTCGCGGCCACACTCGATAACCTCAGCTCGGCGGAGCTGAACAACCTGAAGGCCACCATGCTCTCGCGGATGATTGGCCGTGAAATCGCCGACATCCTTAGCGGAAACTGGGGCGACTTCAGCAACGTAACGCCTCTCGCGGCGGGCCTGTTCCCGCTGAGCGGCGCGGCGCTGAAGGCCTATATCGTCGCGCACCGGGCGGCGCTCGCGCAGTTCATGTGCAACATCATTCCGGAGTACCTCGTCGTCTACGAAGAGTATCCCGACACGCCGATTCAATCCGACGGCACGTTTTCGCAGGAGGTCTGCTACTGGATCTGGGACGCGCCGGACTTCTATTTCGAGGTCGTCCAGACCGTCGACGGCGTGACGCGCGAAGTATCGGATCCCGATATAATGTGCACCACCCAGTTCGGCTACGATGGCTCGACTTCGGTCACCATCACCGTCGACGATCCCACGGCCATCGCCTGCCAGCCCGATCCGAATCCCGCCCCGTCGTATCTCTACGTCTGGCCCACCGCGATCGGCAACGTGGATCTCGGCCAGATCGACGGACTCGAAACGCTCGCCGGCACGGGCCTGCTGCCCGGCACGACGCCGTTCGGCGGCACGCTGCCGATGCAGATGCAGTTTCATCCCGACCTGCGCTCGAACAACATCATGTACTATCGCTGGTCGTACCGCTTCGACGGAGATCCCGCGTTCACGCAGGTTTCATCGACCGTCACGCATCGCTGGCAGGACATCACCATCGGCGGCGGCGGCGTGATCACCATTCATCTGCACGGCTACACGCTCGGGCCAAGGCTGATCGGCAGCCAGTCGAACCTGTTCGAGGTCCCCGATCCGCTCACGCCCTGGATCGACATCGACGATCCGCTCGACCGGCCGTTCGCGTACTTCGACAGCACCGCGGGCCAGACGCCCGGACAGAGCGGCATGTGTACGCTCAAACTCGAGTTGTTCGACGGGGCGGGGAATCACGTATCCAGCGGCAACGCCGGCCACGTGGGGCCGTTCCAGTTCCTTCTGCCCGACCTGGGCGCGCCTCCGGGAACTTACACGAACGCTCCCGCGCCGAACATCGACTCGGACGGCGATCTGATCTTCCGGATTCGCGTCGACAACAACCCGACCTACGCCGCGCTCTATGACGCGACAACCGGCTCGCATGGCTCGGGCGACGCCTGCGGCATGCGGCACTACTCGGGCGCCGCGGACCCGGTGACGATCTCCTACGCCGCGACGCAGCCGGGTAACTTCATCGACTGGTCGCTCGGCGTGACGCGAGGCCAGTGCGGACAGGTGGCCGCGACCGGCGGAAACACGAGTTCGGCTAACCCGGCCGCGTTCGTGAATTCGGCCGGCGTGCTGCTTGGCCCGAACGCCAACTGCGCGAGCGGTTGCGTGCAGGCGGCCTTCGCCGTGAACCTGTATTGCGCGGCGCGCGCGACCAACGGTTACTCGCGCCAGTCGCAGTACGACCGCTCGGCGACGATGGCCTTCGCTCTACTTACTCCCTGAGTAGGCTGGATCGGGGCGCGTGAGCCAACCGGCTTCCGCGCCCCGAGGGGGCCGGCCGATTACTGAACCGGAAGGCTCGCCGCGTTGCTCGTGACTCCATTGACGGTGATCGTCACCGTCTGCGTTCCCGCCGGGGTGGTGGGCGGCACGACAAAGTTGACCTGATACAGGCCGACGTACTGAGAGGAAAGCCCGCTGAATTTCACATCGGCGCTCGCGCCGGCGACCGTCACGGACGGCGGATATTGTGTGTTCCCGGCGCCCGCCGAGCCGCTTGCCGGCGTGGTCGTCACCGGTCCCATCCCGGTAAGATAAGCCACCAGTTCCTCGCCGGGCTGGGCCGGGCCCGACGCGTTCACCACCGAGTTATCGCCGTGAAGAAAACCATCGTTCTTCGCGTCGAGAATGAAGATCCCCGGCTGCTCTGGCGTAATCGGAATGTTGATTGTAGTGCTGATCGTGGTTCCATTGTTGATGGTGACCGGAACGCTCGCCTGGCCCGCGAACTCCCACGGGATCTGAAGATTGATCTGCTCGCTGCCGGTGTTGTTGTTCTTATCCACGGCGAAAATAGGCGCGAGGAGGCTGCCCACCATCACCGACACATGATAGAGGGTGGTCGGCAGCGGCACGGTGGTCGCGGTCTGAAGGCCGATCAAATTCGTACTTAGGTGCGTACCAAAGATAGTCACGATCGAGCCGGGCGTCGCGCCCTGTGAGAAGCTGGCGGCATTCGTGACGCCGTTGACGGGGAACGTGGGCAGATACGTGTTGGGAGCGGCGGGCGTGATGTCGATCACCAGGCTGGGCATGCCTTCGCCGGCCGAGTTGACCGCGGTGGCATAGAACGAGTAATCCACGCCGTCGGTGAGACCCGTGTCCAGATAGGCGAGCGTTGTGACGTTCGACGCGATCTTAGTGTAAGTTCCGTTGTTTGACGCGTAGACGTTGTAACTGGTCGCGCCGGCCGATGCGCCCCAGCCAACCCATGCTTCGTGGTCGCCCGGCGTGACGGTGATCGGCGCAGGGGGCGGAGGCGCGCTTTGAGCGAAGGCCGCGGCAAACGGCGCGGCGAACGAGAGGAGACGTAGCAGAGTCCGCATGGTCACAGTATAGGCCGCGCTTACAATGAATCATGCTCCATCGGATTCTTCCGGTCGGCCTGCTGCGCTGCAATTGTTCGATTTTCGGCGACCCGGCGACGCACGAAGCGATCGTCATCGACCCCGGCGACAACATCGGCGAGATCGAGGAGATCCTCGCGAGCGAAGGGCTGAAAACCAAGGCGATTGTCATCACGCACGCGCACATCGATCACATCGGCGGCGCAGCCGTACTGAAGGCCCGCACGGGAGCGCCGGTCTACATGAACCAGCGCGACCTCGATCTGTACCGCGAGATCGATGTTCAGGCGGCCTGGCTCGGCATGGAGAAGCCGGACACCACCACGATCGACGTGGACGCGCGCGAAGGCGGCAAGCTCGAATTGGGCGCGGCGGTCTTCCACATTCTCGAAACGCCGGGACACACGCGCGGCAGCATCGGCCTGTGGATTCCGTCGGAGTCGAAGCTCGCGGCGGGCGACACGCTGTTCTTCGATTCGATCGGACGCACTGATCTGCCGGGCGGCGACGGACAGGCGATTCTGCGGTCCATTCGGGACAAGCTGATGGTGCTGCCCGACGAGACGCTCGTCATTCCGGGCCACGGCGCGAACACAACCATCGGCCGCGAGAAGCGCCGCAATCCGTTCTTGCGCGGTCTCTAACGGTTCAAAGCAGGCGGCGGAGCGCCCAGACAAGCCTCCCGACGTCTTCTTCGTCGTTGTAGAAGTGCGGCGAAACGCGCAACAGTCCGTGCCGCGCGGCGACGAGGATGCGATCCGCCGCCAGCGCGCGGACGAGCGCCGATGCGTCGGCAGCCGGAAACCGGGCCGCGACGATCGGCGAGTCCTGCGTCTCGATATCCGCGCCGAGCTCTCGCAGACGATCGCGGGCGAGCGCGGCAAGCCACAGCGCACGGGCGGCGATCGCTTCGACGCCGAGATCGAGAATGAGCTTCACGGAAGCTTCCATGGCGAAGAGGAGCGGGAACGGAATCATGCCGCCTTCGTAGCGCTCCGCGCCATCGGGCCAGCGTGCGGCGCCGTGATGGAGGCTATCCACGTCGCGCCAGCCCGCGTCGCTGCGCCAGCCAACGACATTCGGCCGCAGCCACGCGCGCACCTCCGCCGGCACATGGAAGAACGCCGCGCCATTCGGCGAGAGCAGCCACTTGTAGCCATCGCAGGCGAGCATCGCCGGACCGAGGCGCGTAACATCCACCGGGAGCGCGCCCGCGCTCTGCGTGGCATCGAGAAACAGCGGCAGGCCGCGCTCGCGCAGCGAATCGGCGAGCGTTTCGAGATTCGGCGCGAAGCCGGTTGTGTAGTTCACCGTGCTGAGCAGAACCAGACGCGTGCGCGGCGTGATCGCGCCCGGCAGATCGCCCCAGGTTGTCTCGATGGACTCGACACCCACCCGCGCGAGGGACGCGGGGCCATAAAGTAAATTGGGAAACTCGCCGGCCAGCGTGACGACGCGGTCGCCCGCGCGCCAGTCGATTCCGTGGAGCAACACGGCGAGCGCGGATGAGGCGTTCGGCGCGAATGCGATATCCGAGCCCGTGCCGCCGATGAGACGCGCGATCGCGTCGCGCACGCGGTCGGCGTCGTCGAACCAGGAAACAAAATCGCCGCAGGCCAAGTCCTCCCGATGGCGGAAGTGCGCCGCGCAGGCGTCGATCGAGCAGTCGGGCAACTGGCCGAAGGACGCCGTATTGAGATACGTCCAATGCCGCAGGGCGGGGAAGCGCGCGCGGGCGGCGGCCCAGTCCGGGCTCATCCCGCGATCTGCGCCCGCAGGCGCTCCGCGGCGGTCGCCAGCGGCACGTCCTCCGCGGCGTGGGTTCGCCGGGCGACCAGCTCGACCATGCCCTGCGCCAGCTTCTTTCCGAGAGTGATGCGATACGGCGCGCCGATCAGGTCGGCGTCCTTGAACTTCACCCCGGGCCGCTCGTCGCGGTCGTCGAACAATGCGTCGATGCCGAGCCCGCGGCATTTCGCGTATAAGGATTCGGCCGCTTCGCGCTGCGCGGCATCGGCGATATTCACGGGCGTGATCACCACGTCGAACGGGGCGATGGCCGCGGGCAGCGCCATGCCGTCCTTGTCGTGAAACAGCTCGATCGCCGCGGTGAGAATGCGCTCGATGCCAATGCCGTACGAGCCCATGATCGGCCGGATCTCCTCGCCCTTCTCGCCGGTGACCGTCAGGCCCATCGACTGCGAATAGCGATAACCGAGCTTGAAGATATGGCCCACTTCCACCGCCTTGAGGATCCGCAGCGGGCCGCCGCACTGGCTGCACCGATCGCCCGCGGCCACTTCGCGCAGGTCGAGAAATTCGGCCTTGAAATCCTCGCCCGGCGTCACATTGCGCAGATGATAATCGTTCTCGTTCGCGCCCGCGATCATGTTGCGCCGCCCGCGCAGGGCGTGGTCGGCAAGGATGCGCAACCCACTGACGCCTACCGGGCCGAGCGATCCGGCTTCGGCGCCGAACCACGCGCGAATCTCGTCCGGGTGCGCCGGACGTTGCTCGGCGGCGCCGGCGGCCGCGGCGAACTTGGTTTCGCTCAACGTATGGTCGCCGCGCAGCAGCACGAGAAACGGCTGGCCGCCCGCGACGAGCACCACGCTCTTGATCAAGCGCTCGGGCGGCACGGAGAGAAACGCGGCGACCTCCGCGATGGTCTTCCGCCCGGGCGTGTACACGCGCTCCGGCGTTCGCTGGTCCGCCGCATCGTCCGCGCCCGAGGCGCTCGCCACCGATACGGCCTTCTCCATGTTCGCCGCGTAGCCGCACTGCGCGCAGTGAACGACCAAATCCTCGCCCGCGTTCGATTCGACCATGAATTCCATCGACTGGCTGCCGCCCATCGCGCCCGAATCCGCTTCCACGCTCAAATAGCGCAGCCCGCAGCGGTCGAAGATCCGGCAGTACGCTTGCCGGTGTTTCTCGTACGACGCATCGAGGCCGGCCGCGTCGAGATCGAACGAGTACGAGTCCTTCATGAGAAACTCGCGCACGCGCAGCAGCCCCGACTTCGGCCGCTGTTCGTCGCGAAATTTCGTCTGGATCTGATACCAAAGCTGCGGGAGCTGCTTGTAGCTGCGCAGCTCGCCGCGCGCGATCGTCGTCATGACCTCTTCGTGCGTCATGCCGAGGCACAGATCGCGCCCGAAGCGGTCCTTGAGCCGGAACAAATTATCGCCCATCGCCGACCATCGGCCCGACTCCTGCCATACCTCCGCCGGATGGAGCGCGGGCAGATGAAATTCCTGCGCGCCGATCGCGTCCATTTCCTCGCGGACAATGCGCGTGATCTTGAGCAGCGAGCGCTGCGCCAGGAACAAATAGCTATAGATTCCCGCGGCGAGCTGGCGCACGTAGCCGGCCCGAAGCAGGAGCTGGTGGCTCGGGACTTCGGCATCGGCCGGGGACTCGCGCAGCGTGGGGATGAACAATCGGCTCCAATGCATGAAGAATTCAGTGTAACAGCGGCGTCCGGCGCGACCTTCGGTAGTTCTAAACTAAAGGCAAGCATGAATGAACAACAGCGCATGGCCCGTCCTCTGCCGGTGGTGGACCCGGAGATTTACGACGCGATCCAGCACGAGGTCGAGCGGCAGCACACGCGGCTCGAGCTGATCGCCAGCGAGAACTTCACCTCCGAAGCGATTCTCGAGGCCGCCGGCAGCGTCTTCACCAACAAGTACGCCGAAGGCTATCCCGGAAAGCGCTACTACGGCGGCTGCGAGTTCACCGACATCGTGGAGAACCTGGCGCGCGACCGGGCGAAGGCCCTGTTCCATGCCGAGCACGCGAACGTCCAGCCGCACTCCGGCTCGCAGGCGAATCAAGCGGCGTACGCGGCGGTGCTCGAGCCCGGCGCGACGATCCTCGGCATGAACCTCGCGCACGGCGGGCACCTGACGCACGGCCATCCGCTGAATTTTTCCGGCAAGAACTATCATGTCGTCCCGTACGGCGTGCGTAAGGATGACGAGCGCATCGACTATGACGAAGTGGCGCGGCTTGCCGAACAGCACCGCCCGAAGCTGATCATCGCGGGGGCCAGCGCTTACTCGCGCATCATCGACTTCGCCCGTTTCCGCGCGATCGCCGATTCGGTGGGCGCGCTGCTGCTGGTGGACATGGCGCATTTTTCGGGCCTCGTCGCGGCCGGGCTGTATCCGAATCCGTGCGACCACGCCGACATCGTGACATCGACGACGCACAAGACGCTGCGCGGGCCGCGCGCGGGCCTGATTCTTTCTCGCGCGCCCTACGCCGCGGCCATCGACAAGACCGTATTCCCCGGCGTGCAGGGCGGCCCGCTGGTTCATATCGTGGCGGCCAAGGCGGTGTGTTTCCTCGAGGCCGCGCGGCCCGAGTTCGTCTCTTATCAGGCGCGCGTGATCGCCAATGCGAAAGCGCTCGCCGCGACGCTCGCAAACCAGGGCTTCCGCGTCGTCTCGGGCGGCACGGATACCCATCTGCTGCTCGTCGACGTTTTCGCGCATGGCGTGCGCGGCAAGGAAGCCGAAGCCGCGCTCGACCGCGCCTGGATCACCGCCAACAAGAACGCCATTCCGTTCGACGCGAATCCGCCGCTCAACCCGAGCGGCATTCGGCTCGGCAGCCCGGCCGTAACCACGCGGGGTTTCGAAGAGCGCGAAATGCGGCGCGTGGGCGAGTTGATCGCCGAACTGCTGCGCGCGCCTTCGTCCGAGGACACCCAGGCCCGCGTGCGTAAGGGCGTGGCCGAGCTCACCGAAGCGTTCCCGCTGTACGGCTGGAAGCTTTCGCGAGCGGCCGCCCGCTAAAGGCGCACCGCATGGCCATCCGGGTCGCTATCGACGTCCGCCGCATCGGCGACTTTGGCATCGGCACTCACATCCGCAACCTCATCCACGGCCTCGGCCGCCTCGATCGGCAGAACCAGTATCTTCTGGTGACCCACGAACCTTCGACGTCCGCCCTGAAAGGGCTAGGGCCGAATTTCGAGCGCGTACACTTCGCGCCGCCGCGCCATCCGCTGCTGCGGCGCGCCGCGTTTCCGCTCTTCCTGCGGCGGCTCGCGGCCGACGTCTACCACATCCCGCTCAACGCCGTGCCGCTCGCGATGCCGCGGCCCTACGTGGTCACGGTACACGACATGAGCAGTCTGATTTATCCGCAGCCGATGCCCGGCGGCGTGCGCATCTGGCGGTTCCGGCGCGGCCTGCGCCGCGCCGCCCGCGTGATCGCCGTTTCCGAGGCCACGCGGCGGGATATCGTGGACGTGCTCGGCATTCCGGCCGGCCGCATTCAGGTCATCTACAACGCGCCGGACCCCGCGTTCCGGCGCCCCGAGGCCCCAGTCATCGCCTGCGTCGGCGAGGATCGCGAAACCCGCTACCCGGAGGCGATGAAGCGCATTCTCGACCGCTATCAGATCGGCTTCCCGTTCGTGCTCTACGCCGGCACCATCCGGCCGCAGAAGAACATCCCGCGCATGGTCGAGGCATTTTCGGTCGCGCGCGCCGATCTCGACCGGCACCCGCTCTACCACGGCCTGAAGCTGATTATTATCGGCGACGAAATCTCGAAGGCGGCCGACGTGCGGCGCGCCGTGATTCAGAGCCGCGTCGAACACTCCGTCCGGTTTCTCGGTTTCGTGCCCATCGCAACGCTGCGTGTCTTCTATCAGGCGGCGTCGGTGTTCGTGTTTCCCTCGCTCTACGAGGGCTTCGGGCTGCCGCCCCTCGAGGCGATGGCCTGCGGCACGCCGGTGGTCTGCTCGGCGCTTAGCTCGCTGCCCGAGGTCGTCGGCGACGCCGCGGTGTTCGTCAACCCGGAGAACGTCTTCGACATCGCGCGCGGCATGAAAGAGGCGCTGCTCGACCAGACGCTGCGCAGCACGCTCGTGCAGCGAGGCTTCGAGCAGTTGCGCCGCTTCGACTGGGACCGCACGGCGGCGGAGGTGCTCGAAGCTTACAGCCAGGCCGCCGGCGCGGCGCGCTGAGAATATTCCCCAATTCCTTCCATTTTTTCTTGCCTTAAAAGTTAAGAGGATAGTAAGAAATCGAGATAATAATTCTCACTTTTTCTTGACAAAAAATAAAATAACTTTACGATGAAGTCATAGACACCCGGCGGCGGTAAGAAAAAACGCTGGGGAGAGAGATAAGAGCTAAGGGAAGGACCGAGGAATGGACTGGACAAGATCGGAAACAATCGGCCTCGCGGCGGCGCAGTGTTCGTCGTGCCGGGGCCTCGGACTGAAGGGTGGCCATGCGGATGGCGCCCAGCCGTGCAATTGCGTGCTGCGCTCGATCTTTCGCGCTTGCTTTGCGCGATTTCGCTCCATCGTGAACAACGGCGGCAGCATGACGCGTGTGTCGCTCGAGGCCAACCCCAGCCGCGAGCGCAAGACGGTTTGGGGACGCAAGGACGAGGAGTTCGCCGCGGACTTTACCCTGGTCAGCCGGCGCGTTCTCGATGATTTCGAATATAAGATATTCCGTTATCATTTTCTCCTGGGCGCCGACTGGCGGCTCTGCTGCCGGCGGCTCGGCGTCGACCGCGGGACGTTCTTCCACTCCGTTTACCGGATCCAGCAGCGCCTGGGCCGCGTCTACCGCGAACTCGAACCCTACGGACTGTACCCGATCGAGGACTACTTCCAGACGACGGGTATCCACGCGGCTCTCGAGCCCGCAACGGTAGCGAAGGTAGTCCCGATCCGCCCGCCTCTCGCCCGGCGCGAGAGCGACCAACCGGAGCGCAAAGCGGCCTGACTTAACTTACGCCCGCCACGCGAGGCCGTCCGAGGCTAGATCGGACGGCCTTTCCGGAGGGCCAGCCGGTTCCCCTTCTTCCTCCTTCCACCCTCGTAAATCCGCACCGAATTCTTCCCCGGTCCAGATCGATATCCATAATAACTTCATTTGAACTGAATAATAACAGTGTTTTTTAGGCACATTGTCCGCGATGGATCCCGGTTTGCTCCATAATTCAGAGTAGTGAAGTCGGAGGATGAATCGCCCCGCGACGATGTCGCGCGAGCCTACCCCAGAACGCTCCGTCTCGGGCCATTCGGAAACTTGCGAATCATCGGAAAAATCCAAACGCCCACGAGCAGCAAACACGGCACCGCGTTTATGAACGGCCGGCGCGGTCCGAAGGACGAGTCCCGGATCTCCACGTTGACAAGTTTGTCGCGCATTACTAACATCGTGTCTCTGTAGTCCGAGGGCAGAACGGTTCGCGCGCCATGGCCGTCCGTCAGCCGGCAAATCGCCTCAAGGGCGCCGGAGTTGCCGCCCATGACGATGATGTTGGCGATTTGCCCGGTTCGTACTTTCTTGAGGAACTGAGAATAGATCAGCGCGGCTACAGAGCGCTGGCTCGCCGTGGCCGTCCACAAAACGCCGGCAAGACAAATCGGCACGGCGCCAATCAGATCCCTTGCGCCAGAGCTCGTCCCGGCAAACTCGAACCTGGCCGGCCAGTCCAACTATGGGATCTTCGCTATCTTGCGGAGGGCGCCGTATTGCGGATGGACACGGTCTAAATATCAATTTCAGACCCTCCGATCCATAACTGATCGCGGCGTCAAAATGGTCCTGACATTGGGGCTGCCTTCACGCCGCCAGCGTCACCAGCCGTCAAGAGAACATTCTGTAATCCAGTCGCGTTTGATGATACATCTTACAAAACCCGTACGAGATCCGACCCACAAACTGTTTAAAATCCCCAAGTCTTTTAAACTTGCACTCCCCAGAGTTGGGATCGAAGAACTTCACCATGTAACCGTTCCACCCGATCACATGCACGGCCAGAGCCATAGAGTGATCTTCCACCCAACACATGAAGTATCCTTGAGACGCCTTGCTCATCCCCCAGATCCAGTCAGTGTAAGGGCCCCCAGATTGTTCACACCATTCCGGCGGCCCATCAAATGCGTGCTGAAATAAGCCATCGTTCGGTCCATGTCATTCTGATATTGAAAGGCTGCTCCGAAGGATACAAACAAACCTCTCGCGGATGCAGTGGCGCCAGTCTGGCATTTTCCGCGGTACAGCCCGGTGGCATGCCTGGCGAGTTGCACGTCCTGGTGAGGCAGGGTTTTCGCTTGAAATTCGACTGGCTCTCAGAACATCGTCTTGAGAGAGAACTGGATCTGACGGGAGTTGGCGGCGGTTCGACTTATGAAGCCGAAGCCCGATCCCGTAAGGATATTCGACGGCAGGCCCAGGTTCACTATATTGAACAGATTGAAAAATTCACCCCGGAATTGTAAGTTCACAGATTTGTGGGATGCGCCCGCTTCCCAGGACGTGTCCTTAATCAGCGCGAAATCGTAGTTGTACAAAGCTGGGCCGCGAAATGTGTTACGTCCTAGCGTGCCAAGTACGCCTTGATTGGGACCGGTTCCTCCGGCTACATTGATCGGAATCGCAAAATAAGAAGCGTTGGCGGCGCCCAGACCAAAGTAATCTTCGCGGATAGTGCGGCTGGTCGACAGATCCGGCGCGCCGATCTGATCGGGCCTGTCGGTCCCGATGGAACCCACTCCGGTCTGCTGCACTCCGGAATAGACCGTGAACGGAAGGCCGCTGGTGAGCGTGGAAATGCTCAGGAGTTGCCACCCCCGCGTCAGCTTCGGGCCGAGCAGGCCGAGCAGGGGGGCCCGATCCACATGCAGATCCTGCGCGACGGTTGCGGTAAAAACTCTGCCCACGTCGAAGCTCGATGGCCCCTTGTCCGCGCCGGTATCGAAGGGATTCTGCGGCCAGGCGAGGGAAGTTGCACCGGACGTGCTTCCGACCCCCGGGCCCAGCGCGCTGCTTGTGTCATCCAGAGATTTCGACCAGGCGAAACTGAGCTGAACCTGAGGTCCGTTGCTCCCGATGGACCCCTGCAGAGAAGACTGCAGGGAGTGGTAGGTGGAGTGGGAGCGGTTGGTCATGAGCATATCCGTGCCGAACCCGCCGGTGATCTGACCGGCGGAGTTGAATTGCGTGTATGGTGCAAAGGCCGCCGTCGCGCCGGGGAATCCATTGGGGAAGTTGATGGCCGGCAGGTCGATGCCCGCCGTACCGACATATCCCGCGCTGAGACTGAGACCGTGCAGCGTACGTTCCAGTATGAGCGACCAGGTTCCGAGATACGCATTGCGGACGTCGGGCGAGACCGCGTTGGCATTGAGCGGGCTGATGAGGTGGCTCGGCGAAAGCGCCGCAAGCGCCTGCTCGAAGCGATTGATATCCCAGACGGTGTTGACGGGCACCGACTTCGAGTCACCGGAGGCGAGGAAGTTGACTCCAGAGGGCGTGTAGACGGGCGGCAGATCGGCCGGCCCGATGGTGGTCCCGATCGGCAGCGGCGCGCCGGGAGCCGCGGTGATCCGAGGGTAATCCACATACGGGGCCGCGCCGGTGAGCATATTGTCCTGCCAGATGTTGGGCGGAATGGTGGTGAGTGCGCCGCCGGCGCGGATCACGAAACCCGATGAGGTCTGCCAGCTCAATCGAACGCGCGGGCCCCAGTTGTTGCCGAGCCAGCGGTACGCGGGTTCCGGGTTGATGAGGTAAAGCTGCTCGGGTCCGGATGGCCCGTTGAGGAAATCGAGGCCCGCGGTGCGTCGCGCGCGTTCGCTGATAGGGGAGTACAGTTCGTACCGGAGACCATAGTCCAGAACGAATCGATCGGAGATCTTCCAGGTATCTTCGGCGTACAGGTTCATGTCGTAACGCGAGATCGCGGCGACGCCGATCTGGCTGCCCTGCGGGAACTGCGGCGGCGCCACGGCGACGGTGTAGGAAAACGCGCTTCCGAGAAGAAACGCGCTCAGCGTGTCGGGCAACTGCTGCCCGGCTTGTATATTGTGTACTCCGCTTGCCGAACGAATGGCGCTGGTGGCGAAGGCCGCGCCGCCGCCGAACACGTATTGCCCATTTGGAGCAGTGCCGAAATAGGTGGTGTCGCGATTTGCCCGGAATTCCCCACCGAACTTAAAGGCGTGTTTCGAGGTGGTCCACGCGAAGTTCTGGCCGCCCACGAAGAGATTGCCCAGAGCCGCGGTGACGGAACCGCCGGCTGCATTGAACGCCTCGTACAGGCCATCGGCGAAGATCAGCGAGGGATCCGTATGGTCGGGCGTCGGGAAGCTTGGGGTCGTGCGGGTGAAGCTCAGCGAGGATTCAGAAGTGAACGTGGGTGAGGACGTATGCGACCAGGTGAGCACGGCGTTTCGCTGGTGATCGATATAGGTAATTCCGAAAGCGGGATCGATGGCCGTCTGGTCAGGGTTTGTGGTAGGCCCTGCCAGGTTGTCCCAGGTGAAGCGCGCAAAGAGCTTGTCTTTGGAGGAGAGTTGGTGATCGAGCCGGCCCGAAATCTGGTCGGCATCCGTCACCACTCGGGAAGATGTCGCGAATGTGCGCGGGCCGAAAGCTCCGCCGGGATCGTTGGGAAGCGGATAGCGGCTCAGGATGCGGGCAATTGCCGGGTTCACCGGCACGTAGAGGGTGTCGCCGGGAAAGGCAGTGGTATCGATGCCTGCGCGTTCGGCGGCGGTAGGAACGGCCAGCACCTGAGTTGTGTACAAAACCTGGCGGAAGCCCTGATATTCGACGAAGAACCAGGTCTTGTCGTGGCCGTCGTAGGCGGGCAGCACGAGCGGACCGCCGAGTGTGAAGCCGAATTCGTTGCGGCGAAAGGGCGGGATGCGCTGCGGGTTTTCCGGTGTCTGGCGGTCAAAGAAGTTTCGGGCGTCGAGGGCCGAGTTGCGCAGAAATTCGAACGCTGACCCGTGCCAGTCGTTGGCTCCCGCACGAGTGAGGATGTTTGTGAACCCGGCAGCTCCTCGACCGATATCGGCGGGCATCCAGCCTGACGAGGACTGGATCTCCTGGACCGCATCGACATTGAAGTTGGTCAAGGTTGCGCCCCCCATTTCGGGATCGCTGATGTCGGCCCCGTCCATCGCGAAGACCGCCTCAACCCCGCGCTGGCCGTTTACCGCAAACTGCTGAGTGAAGTTCGTGGTTCCGTTGGTGTCGGTCATGGTGCCGGCGGCAAGCAGGAGTAACTGGCTGAAGTCCCGCTTGTTGAGGGGAATCGCTGTCACAGACTGGCTGCTGAGAGTTTCGCCGCCGCTTGCCTCGGCCTGATGATCCGCTTCGATCCGGATGGAGCTGTCGGCAAGCAGCGTGATCGTCGTGGCGCCGGCGACGGGAATCGCTAGCGACGCCGAAAGCTGAAACACTCGGTTCCCGAACCGCACCGACAGCCGATAGGAGCCACGGACGAGCGCTCCGAAATGGAACGTTCCGCTCGGTGTCGCCACGGCGGAGTAGCGACTGGCGTTCCCCTGCAGAACCAGTTCGGCTTTCGCCGCGCTGCCGCCCGAAGCATCGTGCACGGCGCCGCTCCACTCGAAGGCGGCCTGATCCTGACCGTAAAGCGCACAAAGGGCTGCGGCCAACGCCGCGCACGCGCGCCCGCAATGCTTCAACGTCATCGTAAGATGGCGGCTGTTCACTGACGGCTCGCCGGGAGCGCAGGGCAGTGGTCGAATGTTCTCCGGTCCGCAAATCGAATCTGGCCGGCTCGACAGCCAATTGCCCAAACTCTCGGCATGTGACTAGTTTATCGCCCTGTCCTGTCGTAGACGCGCGACGTCTTGGGCCGACGCGTGGTTGGGAGATGATGGCGCCTGGGCGCTCGGTTGCGACGAACGTTTTGCGGTCTGGATGCTTCGTCCCTGCTTTGGTCTTGCGGCTGGCCCGCAGGCGGTAGCCCAGTGCGTTTAACAGACCCGCCACCACCCGATGACTGACCCGATGCTTCATGCGCCTCAGTTCGGCGGTCAACGGGCGGACGTTTTTACCGGTTCATCGCAAAGGCGCATCCTTGTCTGCCGCCTTCTTCCCCCCACCACCTTTCCGGCGGGTGCGGCCCGGCGCAAGCGATGCGGGATCTTTCCATTCGGCGATCCGCTGCAGTTACGGCGGATCGATCGAGGAGTCCCGCGTAAGATGGCCGCGTGATATATTAAAGCATGCGAAGTGTTCTCTCTACCTTGCTGCCAGTGTTGTTGGCTGTGCCCGTCTTTGCAATGAGCGCCCGGGCGTCCAGCCTACCATCAACCGTTTCGTCCACGAACCTTCGGGGCGAATATGTCGAAGCTCGCACCGCTGACGTTTACACGGGCCCGTGCTTTGCCAACTCAGAAGTGGGCCAGACCGGCGACCTCGCCGTGCTTGGCTGGAAAATCGAACAAGGCCAGTATCGCGGCGTTTCGCTCGACGGCCTTTCTGTGATGGGCGTGCTCCGCGCAAGCAACACGCTCGGTGACGTGACGGCCAGCGCCTACCCGATCAAGTCCGTCATTATCGTCGATGCGCGCGCGAACGCCGAGCAGCGCCAGGCGCTGGCCGATTTCGCCCGCCAGATGGGCGCCGGCCTGCTTGCGGATGTGGTTCAGGTCGACGTGCAGCGGATCGATTTCACGATGGCGGGCCAGAGCGTACACAGCCGCGAGCTGTGCATGAAGGCCGGCTCGGAAGCCGAGCTTGCGACGCGCCCGATGAACGACGGCGATCAGATCTGCCACAACGAGGACGTCTGGTATCCGCCGCTCACGCAGGTGGATCACGCGATGCCCGCATACACCGTGGCGAACGGGTTCCAGGGCAGCGAACTGGGCACGTCGTGGTCGTATCCGAACAGGCGCAGCGCGTTTGTGGCGACGTTCCATCTCGCCGAGTAGCGCGGGGCGGGTTATTCGACTTCCTGGGTAAAGCAGCTTTCCCAGGCTTCACCGAGCAGATCGGCCGTGAGCCTGTACTCCCGCTTTTCGAAGTGGATGATGTCGATGGCGTGCGTCAGAACGTCGCGCGGGTGGCAGCGACGGAACGGTTTGCCGGTTTCGTGGTAGCGCTGCTCGAGGAAGCTATCGACGTCGGAAGGCTCGTAGGGAAGGGACTTCGCCTCGCAGAAGCTCTCGAAGATACGCTTGTACTCGGCCCCGTCGGGGCTGCGCAATAGCATCTTGTACTGGATGCGGCGCAGGAACGCCTCGTCGCCGAGCTGCTCCGGCTTGAGATTGCTCGATAAGATCAGGAACGTCTCGAACGGCACGGTCATTTTGCCGCCGCTGAGGAACGTCAGGTAGTCGACGCGGCGCTCCATCGGCACGATCCAGCGGTTCAGGATCTCGGCGGTTGACACCGATTGGCGTCCGAAGTCGTCGATCATGAAAATGCCGTTGTTGGCCTTCATCTGGAACGGCGCGTCGTAGACGCGTGATGTCGGGTTGAAGCTCAGGTCGAGCATCGGCATCGTCATTTCGCCGCCGGTCACCAGGAACGGCCGCCGGCATTTCGCCCAGCGCCGGTCGTAAGCCGTGTCGGAGGAGAGCAGCGACATCGTGGATTCCTCCTCGATGCGCTGATGCACGACAGGGTCGAAGATGCGGATGATGTTGCCGCGGCAGATGATCGCATGCGGAATGAATACTGGCGTGTCGTCTAGCTTCATCAGCGCTTCGGCAAGATAGGTTTTCCCGTTGCCGGGCTGCCCGTAAATCAGCAGGGACTTACCCGCGCTCACCGCCGGCCCGATCTGCGAAAGAATGCGCGGAGTGACGACCATGTGCCCGTAGCCGCGGGCGAGTTTTTCGGGCGTCAGCCAACCCTCGGGCTGCCGCTGCCGCCGCACCTGCTCGACGTACTGCTCGAGGGGCACGGGCGCGGCGCCCATGTACTGGTTGTGCTCCATGAACTCGCGCGCCTGAGCGCGGCCTTCCTCGCTCAACTCGAACACCGCCGTCACCCCGCCAATGCCGAGCGCGCGCTTCACCGTCGCCAGGTGCTGCCGCTTTAGGGTTTCCAGGGGGGCCTCGATCAGGCTGAACCGCAGGCCGAGCGTCAAGCCGAGATCCCAGCCCGACATCTCGCCGTGCTGGAAGAGCAGCTTCAGGATCAACTGCTCGAGGAGTTCGGAGGCCAGGCCGGCGTCTTCGAGCGTCTGCGGCGGCGCGGGGGCGAAGTCCCATGCCGGGCGCTCGTCCGATTCGGCGCCGTCCGCGGCGGCTAGCAAGGAAAGATTGGCTGAGGCGCTCATACTCCTGGTACCAGCCTGCGCTGAATCGCGGCGCCAAACAATTGGGCGAACGCCTTATGCGGCCTCGGGCTAACGCGGCGTGATCAGCCCGCCCAGCTTATCCTGCTCGCTGGCCGTCCGGCGAGGAAACCGCGCCGAATACGCCTCGAGGTACTTCAGCCCGGAGCCGGTGTTATAAATCACGATGCGTTCCTCGCGCTTCAGGAATCCGCTGGCGAGCAGTTTGGCGAGCGCCGCGACGCAGGCACCGCCTTCCGGCGCGGCGAAGACGCCTTCGTCCTCGGCCAGCGCCACGCCCGCGTCGATCATCTCGCGATCGCTCACCGCCACAGCCGCGCCGCCGCTGGCGCGCACGGCATCCAGCACGAGAAAATCGCCCAGCGCCTTCGGCACCCGCAACCCGCTCGCCACCGTTTCGGCGCCCTCGAAGAACTCGCTGCGCGCCTCGCCGCGCTCCCAGGCCCGCACCATCGGCTGGCAGCCCTCGGCCTGCACGGCGATCATCTTCGGCCGCGCCGGCCCGATCCATCCGAGCGCCTCCATCTCGGCGAACGCCTTCCACATGCCGATCAGACCCACGCCGCCGCCCGCCGGATAAAAAATCGCGTCCGGCAGTTTCCAGTCCATCTGCTCGGCCACCTCGTAGCCCATCGTTTTCTTGCCCTCGATGCGGTATGGCTCCTTGAGCGTCGATACGTCGAACCAGCCTTCGGCGTCCTTGCGCGAAGCGACGATCCGGCCGCAGTCGCTGATCAGCCCGTCGACCAGCGTCACGCGCGCCCCCATCGCCATGCACTCGATGAAGTTCGCCTGCGGCACGTCCCGAGGCATGAAGATGTGCGCCTCCAGGCCCGCCGCCGCCGCGTAGGCCGCCATCGCGCCCGCCGCGTTGCCCGCCGACGGAATCGCCACCTTCGCGACGCCCAGCTCGCGGCACATCGACACGGCGCAGGAGAGCCCCCGCGCCTTGAATGAGCCGGTGGGGTTTACCCCTTCGTCCTTCACCCACAACCGGTCCGCGCCGAGCCGCGCGCCCAGCCGAGCCGTGCGCACCAGAGGCGTCCAGCCCTCGCCCAGCGTCGCGATTGACGACGCCTCGCGCAAAGGCAGCACCGGCGCGTAACGCCACATGTTCGCCGGCGCGTCGCGCAGCGACTCGCGCGGCCACGTGGCGCGCGCCCGATCGAGGTCGTACCTCACCAGCAGCGGCCCTCCACACTCGCACAAGTTGTGAATCGCTCCGGCTTCGCGCCGTTTGCCGCAGAGGCTGCATTCGAGATGGGAAATGGTCGTCATGATCCTGTAGCTGAGGCGTCTGGCGCGCCCGCGGACGCACGCCTCAAACTCTCCATCGTTGCACGAATCGACGCCACGCTCCGTCATACTGGTAGCAGACTATGCGGTGGTGTGTCCCTGCGCTCATTTTTTGTTTTTCCGCACAGGCCGGCGAGTACGCCGTGCTCGTGAATGGGTTTCGCCTGCATGTGGACGGTCACGAGCAATCCGGCGGCGTGATCGCGCTGATTTCGGGCCCTGGGCGCATCGAACTGCCGGCTTCGTCGATCGCCGGATTCGAGGCCGATGCTCCGCCGCCACCGCCCGCGCCTCCGCCGCCCGCTCCCGCCGCCGCGCTCACGCCGCCCGATCCTCGCGCCCTGGTGGCCGCCGCGGCGCGCTATGCCGAGCTGCCCGAGGCGCTGGTCGCAAGCGTCGCTCAGGCCGAGTCGGCCTTCGTGCCCAACGCCGTCTCGCGCAAGGGAGCGCTCGGCGTCATGCAACTGATGCCGGCCACCGCGGCAACCCTGCAGGCCGACCCGCATGATGTCGCCCAGAATGTTTACGCGGGCGCGCTGTACCTGCGCGAGCTGCTGATTCAATACGACGGCGACGTGGCCCGCGCGCTCGCCGCCTATAACGCCGGGCCGGGCGCGCTCGAAAAATATCACGGCATTCCGCCGTTCGCCGAAACGCACGCCTATGTGAACCGCGTGATCCGCGATTATATCCGCCGCTCGCGGACGTCCTCGTCGACGAGCCCTTAGACGACGCTCTCCGCCGCCTTCCGCGCCGCGTCCACGCAAAGCGCGGCCGCGTGACGCGATGCGGGCGCAAGACCCCCGGCCATTCCGGCTACCGCTTCCTCGCTCAGCGCGAGCAACTCGTCGCGTCCGCGCCCGGGAAGCCACTCCGTGAGCGCGGAGCCCGCCGCAATCGACGCCGTGCAGCCCCTCACTTTGAAACGCGCCTCCGCGACCCGCCCTTCGCGCCAGACGATCGACAGGCGCAGGATATCGCCGCAGGCCGGATTCTGGATCTCGATGATCACCGCCGGGGGCCCCAACTCGCCCACCCCGCGCGGATTTTGGAAATGGTCGAGAAACCTTTCGCTATACATCGCTCGCCTACCGTATCTAATTACTATGGAGTCTATCCGGAAAAATCGCCTCTCGGTGGTCGCCGCCGTGATCCGCCGCGATGGCCGCATTCTCATTGGACAGCGGCCGCGCGCGAGCCGCCACGGCCTGAAATGGGAGTTTCCGGGCGGAAAAGTCGAAGCGGGAGAAGATCCGCGGCGCGCCATCGAGCGCGAGCTGCGGGAAGAACTGGGCATCGAGGCCCAGGCGGGCCCTGAAATCACCCGCTACGCATACCGGTATCCGAAGCGGCAGACCATCGATCTGATGTTCTTCGCCGTGGACTCGTTCACCGGCGAGCCGCGTTCACTCGCCTTCGAACAAATTGCCTGGGAGACGCCGGAACGGCTGCCGGGCTACGATTTTCTTGCGGCCGACGTCCAGTTCGTGCGCACTCTCGCGCGAACGTAGCCAACGGGATTGAACGCGAGCAAGCGGCCACGCCAGGGCCGCACCAGCGGATGCGCCGGGCCGAGAACGGCCGCGCCGGCCAGAAGCAAAGGAATGCCCGGGATGAACGGGAGAAGGAGACCGCTCACCCCGAGCAACAGCAGCCCGTAACCGGCTGCCTGTTTCAAAATCAGAGTGGCGTCCTCTCGCACGCCGATCTTATCGGCCCGCGCGAACGAATCTTTAGAAGCGATCTTCTCGATCCGCTCCGCGATCCACTCACTCTATCGGACGATCCCGATGGCCTTCCGGTTGCAAATCAGGGCCTCGGGCAAACACCCGAGCGCTTAGCGGCAACCTCCGATCGGGCCAGCACGTCCGCAACCCTTTGAGCGATGCTGGTAAAGCGGCTTCGCAGCGCCGAATCCACCACCAAGGAGAACGTTTAGCATGCAACTCGGGATGATCGGCCTCGGCCGGATGGGAGCGAACATGGTGCGCCGCCTGATGCGCGGCGGATGCCCGTGTGTTGTGTACGACCCCAATGCGGCCTCGGTGACGGAACTGGAGGGCGAAGGCGCGACCGGCTCGGCCTCGATCGTCGAGTTTGTCTCGAAGCTCGATGCGCCGCGCGCCATCTGGCTTATGGTGCCCGCCGCGGTGGTCGATACAACGCTTGAAAATCTCGGCGCGCACCTCCAGTCGGGGGACATCGTAATCGACGGCGGCAACTCGTATTACGTCGACGACATTCGCCGCGCGAAAGAACTCGCCGCGCGCGGCATTCACTATGTCGACACGGGCACCAGCGGCGGCGTGTGGGGCCTCGCGCGCGGTTACTGCATGATGATCGGCGGCGAGGCGTCCATTGTGGCGCATCTCGATCCGATCTTTTCGACCCTCGCCCCAGGCCGCGGCGACATTCCCCGTACGCCGGGCCGCGAGAAAGCCACCGGCAGCGCCGAACTCGGCTACCTGCATTGCGGACCCTCCGGCGCCGGCCACTTCGTCAAAATGGTTCACAATGGCATAGAATACGGCCTGATGGCCGCGTACGCCGAAGGGCTCAACATTCTCAAACACGCCGGCGCCGGTCTCCATCGCCGCGATGCCGACGCCGAGACCACCCCGCTCCGCAATCCCGAAAATTATCGATTCGACTTCAACATGCCCGATATCGCCGAGGTGTGGCGCCGCGGCAGCGTGATCGCCTCGTGGCTGCTCGACCTCACCGCCATCGCGCTGCTCGAAGAGCCGGATCTCGGCAGCTTCTCCGGCCATGTCTCCGACTCGGGCGAAGGGCGCTGGACCATCACAGCGGCCATCGACGAAAGCGTCCCCGCGCCGGTCCTCAGCGCGGCGCTCTACCAGCGTTTCTCTTCGCGCGCCGAGGGCGAATTCGCCGACAAGCTCCTCTCCGCCATGCGCTACCAGTTCGGCGGCCACAAGGAGAAACCGGCCGGCTGAACCGCCGTCACTCGCCATGCCCACCAGCAAACCTGCCTCGCCCCGTAGCGTCCTCGTCATTGACGTGGGCGGCACTCACGTCAAGGTGCTCGCCACGGGCCAAAAGGAACCCGTCAAGATCGACTCGGGTCCCACCATGACGGCGCGCCGCATGGTAAGTGCGGTTCGCAAAGCCACGAAAGGCTGGGCCTGCGATGCCGTCGCCATCGGCTATCCCGGCCCCGTCCTCCGCGGCCAGCCCTTCGCCGAACCCCACAACCTGGCCCCAGGCTGGGTTCGTTTCGACTACGCCAAAGCCTTCGGCTGTCCGGTGCGCGTTATTAACGATGCCGCCATGCAGGCCCTCGGCAGCTACGAAGGCGGCCGCATGTTATTCCTTGGCCTCGGTACGGGCCTCGGCACCGCGCTCATCATCGACGGCGTCATCGAGCCGATGGAACTTGCCCATCTGCCTTACAAGAACGGGCGCACTTACGAGGACTACATCGGCGAGCGTGGCCTCGACCGCTTTGGCAAGAAAAGATGGCGCGCGCACGTCGCCGACATCGCCCAACGGCTCAAGCTCGCCACCCAGGCCGAGTATGTCGTGCTCGGCGGCGGCAATGCCCGCCTGGTCAAGAAGTTTCCGCCCGACTGCCATGCCGGCTCGAACGAGAACGCGTTCGCTGGCGGCTTCCGCCTCTGGAGCCCGTCCACGGTGCCAACACGCCGCAAAGCCGCGAAATAACCATAAGGACGCCCGCATGCCCGACGCCTCCACCGTCTTCCTGTTCGACGTCGACAACACGCTGCTCGATCACGATCGCGTCACGGCCGACCTGCGCCGCCATCTCGCCGCCGCGGTCGGCGCCGAGCAGGCCCGCCACTACTGGGATTTCTTTGTAGAGATCCGCGGCGAACTCGGCTACGCGGACTACCTCGGCGCGCTCCAGCGCTATCGCCTCGCCTACCCGCGCGACCCGCACCTGCTCACCGTGTCTTACTACCTGATGCGCTACCCGTTCGCCAACCGGCTGTTCCCGAACTCGCTCGATGCCGTCGAACAGGCCGCGCGCATTGGGACCACCGTCATCCTCACCGACGGCGACGTCGTCTTCCAACCTCACAAGGTTTACGGCTCGGGCCTTTACGAGATCTTCGACGGACGCGTCCTCATCTACGTTCACAAGGAAACGGAACTCGATCATGTCGCCGCCGAGTACCCGGCCACGCGCTACGTGATGGTCGATGACAAGGTCCGCATCCTCACCGCCATGAAGCGCGTCTGGCGGAGCCGCCTCACCACCGTCTTCGTTCGTCAGGGCCACTACGCGCTCGACGAGAATGCAGTCGCCCAATACCCCGCCGCGGACTTCACCATCGAGCGCATTGGCGACCTGTTCCAAACCGGCCTCGCCGAGCATCTCGCCTCCGCGACGGCGGACTGATCCGGCTCGGTCAATCGAAGGCCCCGCCTGCGCCGCCACGCTGCACAATGCGGTCGAATTTCCTTTTCGACGGGCACAAGTCCGTACTTCGCCTGGCGCTATTTCTTGCGTGTCTCGTCCAACGTCGACGACTCGTGGGCGCTTGAGGCCGGCGCCACGGGCGGATGGTTCCCCGCGGTCGATTACGGGAATTACACGTACTACGGCGGCTGCACTCCTCCATATGCGGAGTGCTCGTCAATAGAGGAACCGCTTGGCTCGACGCACGTGATTCCGTCCCGGTGCGGGTCCGGCGGCGCCAAACGCACACCCCTCCCGCATGAGCCGCCGCCGTGCTACCGTGCGGTTGTCCCGCTCGTGGCTGCTTCCGATCGCATAACCGCCGCGCATCGCAATCCCGGACCTCCCGCCGGAACGCTCGTCCCGCGCGAGCATGGCGCAACCGCCATGCTGCTGCTCCCCTTCCTGAGCGCCGCCATCCTCGCAAGACACTTTCGCTGGCCGGAGCTCGCCGCGCTCCTCGCCGCCTGGGCCGCCTTCACTAGCAAAGACCCGCTCGCCGCCATCGCCCGTCAGCGCTTCCTTTGGAAAAAGCCGCACCCCGAGACCCAAGCCGCCATCCGTTCCGCCATCGTCAAGGGTATCCTGCTCGCGCTCTCCGCGTCGCTGCTCGCCTTCGCCGGCCCGCTTACTTCGTGGCTGATATTGTTCGCGGGCGGCGCCGCCTTCGCCGTCTTCGCCATCTGGGTTCAGATGCGCACGCGCCAGCGCTCGGCGTGGTTTCAAGTGGCAAGCGCCGTCGCGCTGACTTCGGCCTGCCTCGCCGCCGCGCTCGCGGCCACCGGTCACATCCCCGCCTGGTGCTGGCCGCTGTGGCTGCTGTCCGCGCTGCAGGCCTCGGCCGCGGTGTTCGTGGTTCACGCGCGCCTCGACGCCCGTATCGCCGCGCGCAAGCTCTTGCCCCCGCCCCGGACGCCGCGCCGAACCGCATGGATCGCGCAGATCGTCCTCGCGGCCGCGGCGGCCGTAGCCGCCCTCGCGCGCCTTCCGTGGATCGCCGCCGCGCTCGCCCTCGCTGCGGTCGCTTACTCGTTCGAACTAACTCGCCAGCGCCGCTCCGAATCCCTCAATACGCGCCTTCAGCGCATCGGCCTCGAAGCACTTACTCTCGCCGTCATTTACGCCGCGCTCATCGTCGCCGGCCTGTGGTCTTTCGCGGGCAGCGCGGACTAAGGACCGAATTCGTCGTATTCAAGAAAGCGGCCTAAAACGCTGACCTGGGCGAATTCCTGCGGAGAGCCGTTAAACCGTTCACAGGCGATCGATTGAATCACTAATTGAGTGACGTGCCACGCCAGCTCTCGATTCGCACGAATGGCGCCAGCATTGCGGTCTTGCGTGCATAGGCGTCATAGGCGTTTTCGCCCAGTTCTGCGCGTAGGAAGCGTTCCTCTCGTCGCGCCTTTATGTAAAAGGCCAGAGTTACAATGGCGACGCCAAGCAGCGCGAATGAGGTTCCTTTCTCGATCGCGGTTGCGAACGCGGCGAAGATGAGGCCCGAATAAATCGGATGGCGCACGAGCCTATAAGGCCCTGTGTCGACGACATGGTGACCGGCTTTCTTCACCACCCGGTCCGACCAAAGACGGCCAAGGTGAATGCGCGCCCACCAGGTGAACAAAAGTCCGGCAGCCGTCAGCGCGACCAATATCCAGTTCATCGCATCGCCAAAGCGCCAAAGCTGCGTTTGCGCGTAGTAGTGGCGGCTCGGTGGAAACGCAAACAGTAGGATCAAGCTGACGTAAAAGAGAACGCGAAAAACAAGCTCGGCCCCTATGGCGTCCCTCTTTTCGGTGCGGCTGGACCAGAGCCTCGCGACGGTCCACGACACCAACCACGCGCCCCAGAGCGCGTATATCATATATTCCGGCGTCATCGAAATTCTCCTCAGACCGAATCGCAGCGCCACCTACCGCGCGGCAGCGCTCTCGCAAGCCTGCCCCACGGCATCCTCGAAACGCTTGCTGAACGGCGCCTTGCTCGGTAACTGCGGCACTTTCTCGATTTTGATGCCGCAATCCGGACCGCACACCCGGTATCTCTCGACCGCGACCGTGGTGCGAAACTCCATGCACGGCAGGTCGCGCACCTCGGGCTCGTTCGCGTCGTGCGCCGTTTCCAGTTCGCGCCCGCACCCGGAGCACACCAACTTTTGATGGCCGCGCTTGCGCTGGACCCAAAGCTTCAGCTTCTTCGCCTGTTCGTCAATCCCGTGACGGTAGACTCGGTAGCCCGGCCATCCCAGCCGTTTGGTTAGATCGTTGTCTCGCAAACCGCTGAGTGTACCAAAGACCGCTCGCTTCGGAGACCCACGCCGGCTTGGGGTTCGTCGGATTCCCGCTCAGAGCCAACTTTCCTTTATAGCTTCCCCGCCACGCCGCGATTACGAATTTCAGGTTCGAGCCCCGCAAAGTGATCGCGTCGACGAGTGTGCGCGCGCCCCAGTCGCGACTTTGATCGATACTGCTGAAAGCGGCGTTCCCCGTTACGTCAGCGGACTTGTCGATTGCAAGGACGAGGCGCGATTCCTTAGCTCCTGCTTTGAGCGTGCGTTGCCAGTCACCGGCTATGTCCTGAGCGAAGCGAGTTGCCCCGTCAACAATGGCCATCAATATCGTTGCTGCGAACAATTAGAAAATCCTCTTTCGTATCGTCATCTGTTCGCCTTCTCGACATCGATTAATTCATCGATCTCCTTCTGGAGTTTCCGCCGATCCCGCATCCTGATGACGAAGACACCCGCCATCCAGACCGCCACCGTGGCCAGGAAGGGGCTCATCTTGAGGAGCGCTCCCTTGAGGAGCATTCCACTCCCGATCCCAAGACTCAGGATGAGCACAATTGCGGCGCCGATTGCGAAGACCGCCGGCCCGAACTGCCACAGCATGAAGCGGTCAAAAAGCGAACGCTGCCGCTCGACCTCCCGCCGGTAAGACTCGAAACCAGGACTCGGAGCCGCGTCTTCTGGTAGCATCGCGGACCACGCCCCCCGATTAAGGAAATATTGCCCGGCCAGGCTCCAGGCGATAGCGCACGCGAATACCGTTCGCAGCACCGCATCGTGGAACTTTGCGATGCCATAACCAGCGAAGGCGAAGACCGCGAGCGGCACGATCAAATTCCCGATTACCTTCCGGCGCGTCATTGCGTGCAGTTCCTGTGTCTTCTGTCGAATCTTTTCCAATGTCATTATGGATGGCTCCGTTGGCTGGTTTTGCCAGATTATTCTTGGGTCGTTCCCGGAGGAGTCATTCCGCATGGCCGCCTCCTTCGTGAAACCGCCGCGCGAGGACGTTCTTGATCCGGTGTATCTTCATGGCCACGTTCCCGGGCGATAGCCCCGTGATTTCTCCGATCGATACCGCGTCCATATCCTCGAGATAGGAAATGATGACCTGGCGGTCGAGCGGTTTGAGTTGCTGAATCAACGCCGATAGCCGCTCCAGATTTCTGCGCTGGTCCGCGATGAACTGGCCGTGGTCCTTGTCAGGTAGCACTTCGAGTTCTTCCAGACTCACGAGATTTGAAAATATCCTGCGCTCGCGAAGGACGTGCGATGCGGCAACATGGTGGGCAACGCGATAGACCCAGGTCCGCAGCGAGCAGCGGGCATCGTACCGCTGGAAACTCCGCCACAATTGAAAGTGAATGTCCTGGCTCAGGTCGCGGCGCTTCTCCGGGTCCGCCTCGTAGGCTCTCGCAAGCCTTTCGAGTGAAGAAGCGTACTTATCCGCCGCGTCCCTGTACAAGTCATCCTGGCTCGTCGCCCCAGTGGAAATGGACTCAGATCCTCCCACACTCAAGGTAGTCGTTCGGAAAGGAAGTTTCTAACCAAATTTGAATAGAAAAATTGGTCCGCGCCAGCACGCCCCATGTCGAGAGCCGGAACGGATCGCTTCGCCGGATCACGCCTTACGTATGCTTTCTCGAAGTGCTGTGACAATCTGAAAGCGGCCCTCGCGCTTCATGCCGCCTACTGCAATTTTGCCGCGCCCATTCCAGCTTGCGCGTTACGCCCGCGACGGAGGCCGTACTCGCGGATCGAATGTGGGAAATTTCGGATCTCGTATCCCCGCCGCAACCCCATTACCGTCCGTTTGGCCTCCGGGCTCAGGGGCCGGCGCCTGGAGCCAATCGGCGCAACTCGCGGTGTGGCCTTTCGGTAGTGGGTCTATTTGAAATCGGCACGTCTTGACGGTCCCCCTCTTTCGTGCCACGCTTGTAGATATGCCAAAGCGGACACGCACTGCTCCAAAACTTGATACGGTCCAGAACGCCCGGCGCGTTTTCATCGAAGCCACGGAAACCACGGAGCTTAGCATCGTTCAGAAGGTCATGCGCCAGATGGGAGCTAAGGGCGGCAAGATCGGTGGCAAGCGCAGGCTAGAGACCATGACGGACGAACAGCGCACCAGGAGCGCTCGGAAGGCAGCTAAAGCGCGTTGGGCGAAAGCCAAGAACGGCCAATAAAACCGCGCCTGCCCTCACTTTCCACTTGACTATGCGAAAGCGCTGTCGTATAGTTGAATCATGGCAAACGTACTCAGCATCGCAAAGCAGACGGCGATCATCACGGCGCTGGTAGAAGGCTGCTCCGTTCGCTCCACGTCGCGCATGACTGGCACATCTAAGGGCGCTGTGTCCGTACCCTGGTGAAGGTTGGCAAAGCCTGCCAGGAGTACCAAGACGCGACCATCCGCAACGTTAAGGCGAAGCGCGTGCAGGTCGATGAGATTTGGTCGTTCTGCTACGCTAAGCAGAAGAACGCCACGCAAGAGATGTGGGACCGCGTGGGCTATGCTGGCGACGTTTGGACCTTCACCGCGATTGACGCGGATACAAAGCTCGTAATTAGCTGGGCCGTAGGCCGGAGGGACGCGGGGTGTGCGGCGGACTTCCTTCAGGATGTGGCTGATCGGTTGTCGAATCGAATGCAGTTGACGACGGATGGGCACAAGATGTACCTGGATGCCGTTCCTGACGCTTTCGGACGTAATGTTGACTTTGCGCAACTGGTGAAGGTGTTCGGCAACGATCCCGAGGGACAGACTCGCTACAGCCCCGCGCAGTGTCTGGGCACCAAACGCGTAGAAGTCATTGGCAACCCGGAGCAAGAGCATATCTCGACCAGCTATGTCGAACGGCAGAACCTGAATACGCGGATGAACATGCGCCGGTTCACGCGATTGACGAACGCATTCAGCAAGAAGCTCGACAACCACATCGCGATGATTGCGTTGTTTCACATGCACTACAACTTCGGCCCGTGCATCAGACGTTGCGCGTCACTCCTGCGATGGAAGCGGCGATCAGTGCGCATGTGTGGTCGATTCAAGAGATTGTGAATCTGACGGTTGGGGCGCGTCAAGTTTTTTGTGTAAACGGCCCTCGTTTTTTCTTCGTGCGTCCCT
>VFSW01000498.1_pt1 | contig 57895 bp, 47 predicted proteins | sample 5358111 | NCBI WGS metagenome assembly VFSW01 (sample SAMN11554181, study PRJNA540505) | mine drainage metagenome | isolation source: sediment from site ElyBrook_90M | place: USA: Ely Copper Mine, Vershire, VT | collected 2017
GCATTGTTTTCAGCGTCGCTCTGCGCGAAAAATCAAAAAAGTCACAGACTCTCGGGATGACGGGCTTCGGGAAATTTCCGTACAGTCTCAAATGCCGCGCCCCATTTTTTGCGACCATACTCGGCGAACTCTTACGGTTCGCCTGGCAGCGGGCCAAACTCAGGCGGCGGGACACGGCGCTTGGAAGCCGCTTCATAGGCCGAGGCGATCTTCAAAATTACGTCTTCCTTTCCCGGCTCTGCTCGAAAGACAAGAGAGAAGGGCAGACCCGGCGCGGGAAGAGTTGTTGGCGTGTTGTTGTTGGTCGGAATATATCGCTTCTTATCGGCGCTCAATACAAAAACGGGATCGTAAACCGTTCGGACGTACCCGGCAGGAATCAGGACTTCCGTGATGCCGGCGAAAGGTCCCATGCGAAGTTCGCCGCGGATGTCGCCGGAAGGCTCCGGCTGAGGGGCCAAGCCGATCTTGCCGGGAGGCAGGGAATAGTGGAGACGCACGACGGCGTCGAGATGGTTCTCCATGATCACTTTCATTTCCACGCGGCGCAGCAGTTCCCGCATCATGATGTGCTCGTCAATCCCCTGCCGGTCTCCGAGGGCGTTGCGCATGTCATCCATCTCTTCCCAATTTTTGAATGCTGCGCGCTGATCATCGCCCCAGAACTTCGATCTCGCATTGAGCGCGGCGAAGTCAATCAAGGTTTCGTCGAATCCGCGCGCTTTCCAATCGGCTGCTCGCCGCAGGGCATATTGATTGAATTCCAGCGTGAAGGCGTTGGATTCCACCACCTCCTCGATCGCGCGAATATTCAGGTTCTTCGGGATGGGCACTCGTCCTTCCGCCAAATCGAGGAAATAATCAATGGGTTTCATGGTGCCGGTTCCTAGCGTCTTACCCGGAGCAAACTCGGTAGGCTTGATTTTCGCGGCGAACTCGGGGAATTGCGGCTGGCCGTCCCGCCCAAGGCGATAAAGAATATCGGGGAAAAATACGGGGACAAGTTGCGCCAGAGCCTGGGTGTAGGAAGTTGACATTTTTTCGATGCTGGGATCACCCGGCCAGAGAGGATCGACCGATTCGACCAAAGTAGCTCCCAGGTAGTCGCCCAGAATGGCCTTGATCTCTTTGGCCGCCGCCTGCGAAATCGGCTCGTCGGCCCTCACGCCCGGGAAAGTCAGCATGGATTCACGGACAATCCCGATGCGCATTCCATGCAGCGACCCTCGTGTGCCCGGCGAGGCCGCACTGGCGGCGTAGGATTTTTCCAAGACACTCGATCTGGGGACCGTGGTGAAGATGTCGCGCGGGTCGTAGTATCCGTTGGCCGGATCTTTGAGCGCATCCAATACCTTTGCGGCGTCTTTTACCGTGTGGCACATAATGCCCGCGCGATCCAGGTAGATGTCCGCGCCGATAGCGCCGCCCAGAAATGAAATCAGCGATTTGTGAGGCAGAATCAGCGCCACCGCGTTGTGATTCGACGGGCCGCGGCACGACATGCTCGTCTCTTCACAAATGCTGCAGGCCGTAAGGTTTGCGCTCACAGAGACGCCCGAGCCGGAGCTGGAACCAAGGGAGGCGGCGCGCGTGGTGTCGTAAGCATCGCTGGGATTTCCCGCCCACGTGCTTCGCTGATAACCCTGGGTCGAGACGAATACTTTTACAGGCCTGTTCGCGCCTCGCTCTGGCCCCGCGCCGCCGCGAGTGGCGGGAACCGGACGCCCGTTGTACTCCGTGTTCGCGGTTTTGGCATAGATGATGGCGCCTTTTTCTCGAAGCTGTGCCACGAGCGTATGATCCCGAGCCGGGAAATCAATATCGTAGCGGGCATCGCCACCGCCAGTGCTGCGCATATCCTTGGTGTCATACGAGTCTTTGAATGTGAAGGCGACACAGTACATGGGCATTTTCGCCAGGTCGGGATTCCTGCCGTATTTCGCATCGAGTTCGGCCGCGCGCTCCAGCGCATCCGGTTGTTTGCGGAACTCCTCGCAGACGGCAGGCGATCCGGGCGGCAGCGGCCCATCGGACGGACGCCGGTCGCGATCGCCTTTGCACGTTACAGAGCGTTCACCGCGGATATTAATCGTGCCGAGCGCGTTGAGTTGACCTGCGTTGGGTATGCCGATGGTCATGCCGAACTGTTGTTGCACAGCCGGATCGGATGCAGTTGGTTCCATCCTGCCAAACTCAATCGGTGGCCCGGCATACTGATCGAAATTGGGCAGCAGAGTGGAGATAGCTACTGTCCGTGTGGGAAACTGGAGTGGCGAACCCGCGCGAACTACCCCTGGCGCGGACGGTATCGGCTCCCCGTCTTTTGTGACCAGCACATTGCTGACCCCGTTATAAGCTTTGGCTCGATTAATATAGAGTTGGACCAACCCCTTGCAGGTTATTTGGCCGTTTCGGATGGCACGATGCATGTCATCAATCGTCGCTTCCTGAAGGTGAAAGGCAGTCTGCTGCGAATGCGCGGCTTCAGCCGCCGCTAGCATCGCGGCAAGCAGGAAAAATGCTCTTTTATGCCCGAACATGGATCCTCCGGAACTTTCGGTGGTTTTGATTTTCCAATGAGGGTGGAATTCGAACCTTCGCCTGTGATGCCGTGGCCCACCAGCACTGGACGGTCGAGTTTTATCTTGTCTAGAACAACTGCATTTGCCCAGCGATGATCATACCTTTGCGCATCGCTTTCAAAGTGACGGAAGAGGAAAGTGTGCCTCCTCCGGATCGCCGGAAGGGTTTCGCTTGATTGCCGGCGGCCAAAGTCTACACCGAATGGGAGCCGTGTTGGCAGACGGGATCGAAAAACCTTATAGTGGTAAGTGATCTGATCTGGAATCTGAAATCTGAAATCTGAAATCATCCTTCGCAGGTCCTCACTTTCCGGAGCCGCCCTTATCCCCCGACTTCCTTCGGCGATTACGGACTTACTCGGTATCTGATCTCCTCGCCAAATTGAGAGCAGCGCTGTCAGTCTGGTTTTGGAGGGTGGTGGATGGTAGGGGGGCTATCTCTTGGAAGCGTTTTCCGCGAAAGCCTCGCGCGCGGCTTGAATCCCGTTGAGGGCGGCGGGAAACCCGGCGTAGAGGGCCATCTGCATGATCACCTCCACGATCTCCTGTTCCGTGCAACCCACGTGCAGGCCTGCCAAAATATGTGCCCGGAGTTGAGTCCCGGCCGTGCCCAGCGCAGTCAGCGCGGCGATTGTAGCGATCTCCCGGGAGCGCAAGTCCAACTGCTGCCGGCAATGAATGTCCCCAAATGCGAATTCCACAACGTACCGCCCCAGATCCGGGGCGATATCCTGCAGGGACGCGATCAATTGCCTTCCGCGATCCCCATAGATTTCCACCAGCTTTGCCAGACCACGCTCGTAACGGGTCGCCTCGCTCATGGGAAAGGGCCACCTCGAATGAGGGATTTGCTTCTTTTCAGCCAAATCGGCTGGTTGAATTCCATGATAGCGGTTTCCAAAGGATTGCGGAATATCTCAAGTGGAAAGGGGATAGCGAGGCGGCAGGTCCGGCAGGCGCCGGAAGTCGCTGGAAAAACAGGGCCTACTCGACATTGGCAGGATCAATCATATTCTCGCGCGTGACGGCGTACAGGGCGAGCTCGACGCGGGTAGATACACCCAATTTGTCATAGATGATGCTCAGGTAATTTCGGATCGTGTGCTCGGTGACTTGTAGCTTCTCACTGATCTCCTTGGTTGTCATCCCTTCTGCCAGCAGAAGAACCACCTTGGACTCTCTTGGCGTCAGCCGCCCCATTCCGCCTCCTGGTTTGATGGCCCGCAAAGGCTTCAGGCGCGCCAGGAATTCCAGTACAAACCGCAGATTCTGGCTGTCTGCCCAGATCTGCCCCTTATGTACCGCGCGGATGCACTTGGAAAGCATCTTCACCGGCTGCAGCCGGCAGAAGACACCCCGAGCCCCACCGCGAAATGCATCAATGACGAGTTCGCGTTTGGCGTCAGGGATCATCATGACGGCGGCGGTTTTTTGATTGAGGCACTGCAGGCGCTGCAAGGTCTGGTATCCCGTCAGTTGCCCGTCATCCAGGTGCGCGTTGATCAGGGCCACGTCCGGCTGCTTTCGTTCCAATTCATAGATGGCCTCTTCAGAGGTGTTGGACACCGCGATCACGCTGATGTCGTACCTGCTGCGGGCGAGTTCGTCGGCAATCAGGTGCGCGCTCATGCTGTCCGCGTCGGCGATAAGCACTCGTATACATTCCCGATTTATGGCGGACGGCTGGGGCATCGTTGCATCTCGGGTAAGAGAACGCAGGCAGTTTATAAGAAAGTAGTAATTGATGCAACCTCTTTATTGCGGGAGTGTCATGAATCGTGCCAAGGCTATCCAGGCATGTAAAACTCGCCTGGAGGGCGATTGGGGCCGGTCCGTGTTGCTGGAATTGCACTTCGGGTATGGCGGAGAGAGGGTAGATGTCCCCGCCTCCGGTGGAGATGTCCTTGTCATGAATAGTGACAACAGGGAAGATTTGGGGAGTGCTGCACTGCCTATCTGTTCCGGTGCGGATCACTTCTTGTGAAGTTGCACCCCGTCGGTTACTTTCCGGGCGTTCTTGGAGCGAAATGCGCGCGAGGCTCTGGAGAAAGGAGGCAATCACACGTGGCGCATGCGAGTATTGAGATGAGAAGAGAAGTTCGATACCGGTTGGAAGCCCCCGCGATGTTTACCTGGGAGAATATTCAGGGAAGGTTTTTGCACGGAGAGGGTGTCACGCGCGATATCAGCCTCTTCGGCGCTTTTATCCTCACACCCATGATTCCACCCAATCTGTCGTTCATCCAGGTCGAAATGGCTCTCCCCGCTCTTGCCGCCTATGCTCCCGACATTCGAATTGTCGGCAAGGCGCGCGTGCTGCGCATCGAGCATTTTGGCGACGGGCAGGAGGCCTGCGGCATAGCCGTTGTCCGGTCCGATCCGGATCATTGGACGATGTTAAATGACACAGGCGATGCCCGCTGGAACAAAAGTCTTCTGCTGGCCGGAGAAACAGGTTTGGCATAACTCCGCCGTCGAAGTACGGGCAAGTAGCTCGCTTCCTGAGAAACTGGGTCAGGGACTATCCGCGAAATTGATTTCGGCCCTTGCAATGAATGGGAAGGAAGGCGAAATGACAGTCACAGGGCGAAGCTCTATCCATTTTGTCCAGACAGGCGCTGGGTTGAACCCGCAAGACCAGGAGCTGCCTTGGCACGCGCTGTATACACGGCATCAGCACGAAAAAACCGTTGCCGAAGCCCTCTCTCGCAAGGGGCACACGGTTTTCCTTCCCCTTTACGGTACGACCCGCCTTTGGCGCAATCGGCCCAAGCAACTCCTGCTTCCACTGTTTCCTTGCTACGTGTTCCTGCAGGGCGGAATGACCCATACCATCGACATCATGAGCACTCCGGGCATCGTCAACATAGTGCAATGGAGCGGTGCGCCGGCGGTGATCCCTCCGGAACAGATCGTCGTGGTACGCCGCATGATCGAAAATCCCCATCGCATCGAGCCTCACGAGTACTTGCGGTGTGGAGACAAGGTGCGCGTCATTTCGGGCACGCTCCGAGGAATGGAAGGAATCCTGCTCCGAATCAAGGGGAAATTACGGCTCGTCGTCTCGATGGAGTTGCTAGGACGGTCCGCGTCCGTCGAGATGGAAGAGTCTTGTGTGGAAAGAATTCAGCCGGACTTGCGGAGGCTGCGGCCCCCTCGCCTGGAAAATTGCGCATGAAAGCAATACGCACGTTATACAGGACCCGCGGCCGGCACGACACTTCGATGTTGCGTCCACAATAGGCGATCCCCAGAAAGGCGACACGTCATGAAAACGGGCGCACCTCCAAAAATCCAGTGGCGCATGCTTCTCTCGATTGTTTCTCTCGTGTTTCTCAGACAAATGGCTGGCGCCCAATCCCTACCGGCGAGCGGAATCATTCCGGCGCGCGAGGCGCAATCGGAACAGTCTTCCGGCCGGATGGCGCCCGGGTCCTACGGAGCAATGGAAAACGAAACAAACGCCGCCATCATAGAAGCGTCCCGCATCGGTCCGGACGACCTGCTCGATATTTCGGTCTTTGAAGCCCCTGAAATGAACCGTTCCGTGCGAGTTTCCTCGAACGGCGAAATCTCTCTGGACCTGCTCGGTCCGGTCGTGGCCGCCGGACTGACCCCCGCGGGATTGGAAACCCTCCTGCGTGAAAAGCTGCGCCACACCTACATGAAAGATCCTCACGTGAACGTCTTCGTGCGAGATCTCGAAAGCCATCCGGTGACCGTGATTGGCGCAGTGAAGAAGCCCGGCGTATTCCAGATTCAGAATCCGAAGTCCATTCTGGAGGTGCTATCCCTCGCCGAAGGGTTGAGTGACGATGCCGGCGACAAGGTGCTCATTCTGCGGCGGGCAAGCGCGCCGGGCATCGTTATTGCCGGCGCGCGCAATGTGTCCTTCCCGAAAGTTATTTCCGGTTCCGGCGAGAGTGCGGAATATACGCCTGTAGGCGCGGCCAGCGTCCCTGCCGATCCTCTGAACCGCGCCATCGAACAGGTGGACGTTTCGGAACTGTTACAGTCCGGAAATCTGGCGTCGAACGTGATGGTCTATCCAGGTGACATCGTGAAGGTCCTCTCGACAGGGATCGTCTACGTGGTCGGCGAAGTCCACCGGCCCGGCGGGTTTGTTCTCAAAAACAATCGAAACATCTCTGTCCTGCAGGCACTGTCGCTGGCCGAGGGCATGACCCACACCTCGGCAGGCGGCCATTCGCGCATTATCCGCACAGATCCACGGACGAATAAGCGTACCGAAATTCCCGTTTCTCTCGGAAAGATTCTGGCGAACAAAATTCCTGACCCGGAGCTTCAAGCCGGCGACATCCTGTTCATCCCGAACAGCGCGGCGAAGAGCGCTTTCTACCATGCGGCGCAGGGCGCCGTGACCACCGCCTCCGGAGTGGGAATTTACAAGTGGTGAAACCATGACGGACGAATCCTCTGATTCCAAAAAGATAGAACTTTTCAAATCCGGCGCGCGAGAAATGGATGCGCGCCAAAAAGTTCTCACCCTCCGCCGCAAGACAGACGTGGAACAGCCTCCCAACCTCGTGCTCGGCTGGCGCGTCATCCGCAAACGCCGCGGAACGGTTTTCACCGCGTTTTCGGTCCTCTTCGGAGTGGTTCTCATCGGGTCCCTGATCCAAAAGCCCGTCTATCGGGCAAAAGCAGTGCTGGAAATTGACCGGGAAAATCCGGGCCTGGTGGATCGGCAGGGTCTGGTCCAGTTTGAAGAAGTGACGGACGAGTATCTGGAAACGCAGTACAAAGTTTTGAACAGCGACGACCTTGCCGATCGTGTGATCCGCCAGCTTCATTTGGACCAGGTCGAGGAGTTTCGTCCATCCGCGCCACCGTGGCTGGAAAAAGTCCAGAGCGCCCTCGCGCGCGTATTCGCGCCGCATGGAAATCCTTCCGCCGATGCCAATGCTCTTCTGGAGGAAACCGTCCTCGAGCGCTTCCAGACCCGCCTGGACGTGAAGCCCATCCGGCGGAGCCGCGCCGTCGAGATCAATTTCGATTCCCACGACCCGCAACTCGCGGCCCGCATCGTGAGCGCCGTGGCTTCCAATTACATGCGAAAAAATCTGGAAGCGCGGTGGGATGCCGCGCAGAAGGCGTCCGAATGGCTGTCGCAGCAGCTGCAGGATCTCAAGACCAAGCTGGAAGCCTCGGAAAACACGATGCAGAGATATGCGGCGGATAACGGCCTGCTCATGCTCGAGTCGGACAACGGAACGCCGGAAAGCCCCGTAAACCAGAATCTGCTCGAATTGCAGGACGAACTCAATCACGCGCAGGACGCCCGGTATGAAAAAGAGTCTCTCTACCGGCTGGTCCAATCCGCAGACGCCTCCGCGCTGCCCGGCGTGCTCGACGACAAACTGGCGCAGGACCTCGGAATGCGCCTGGCCGACTTGCAGCGGGAACATGCGCAGCTGGCGGCGACATTCACGGAAAGTTACCCGCGCGTCGCGCAGACCGAAAGTGAAATCAAGGAAGTCGAGGCGGCTCTCGACCTGGAACGCCGCCGCGCCACTCAAAAAATTACCTACGATTACAACGCGGCGCTGCGGCGCGAAAAACTTCTCGAACAGGCCTTAACAGAAAAGAAACTGGAAGCGAACACGGTCGCCGAAAAATCCGTGCAGTACGGAATTCTCCGGCGTGACGTCGAAACCAACAAAACGCTTTACGAAGGTCTCCTGCAAAGGCTCAAGGAGGCCGGTGTTTCCGCGGGCCTGGCCGCCATTAATATTCGGATCATTGACCCGGGAAAAATTCCCTACTGGCCCGTCGAGCCAAAGATGGCCTTGAATTTGAGCCTTGCTGCGATTCTGGGCCTGGCGCTGGGCGCCGGCGCGGCGTTTTTCCGCGAGCATCTCGACCAGACCATTCGCGATGCGAATGATGTGGACCGGCATTTGCGCGCGCCCGTGCTCGCCTCCATCCCGTCCCTCGATTCCATGCGCCGGCTCAAGATTCCCGGGCTGGACCGGTCTCATCGGGGATTCGCGTTTTCCTGGGCCGATTCCGACAGGACCGGCCGCAAATCCCTGATCATTCGTATGCCGGGAAACGACGCGGGAATCCCGCCGACCCCGCTTTTTTCGGAAGCTTTCCGCGAACTCCGAACCTCCTTGCTGCTTTCGAGCGCAAGCCAGTCCGCTCATACCATCCTCGTGACGAGCGCACAATCCGGAGAAGGAAAGACGACTGTCGCAGTGAATCTGGCCGTCTCGCTTGCGCAACTCGGCCGCCGCACGCTTCTGATTGACACAGACATGCGCCGGCCGAGCATTCATAAGTATTTCCCTGGAGAAGGATCCGCGCTCAGCCAATTTCTGGCCGGGGAAGGAGACTGGAAGCCCGGCATCAGCCAAACTCCCGTGAGCGGGCTCGATGTGTTGCCCGCCGGTTCCATTCCCTCGAACCCCGCCGAGCTTCTTTCCTCTGACCAGATGCGCACGCTGTTGCAGGAGGCGTCGGGAAATTATCGCTTTGTGGTGCTGGATTCGCCGCCGCTGATCACCGTGGCCGACAGCCGCATTCTGGCCAGCCGCGCCGACTCCACGATTCTGGTCGTGAAGTGCGAAGAGACGCCCCGGCAGGTCGTGCAATTTGCGGAGTCCCAGGCGCGTGCCGCGGGCGCTAACCTGCTCGGCGTCGTGCTCAATCAACTGGATCTATCCAAAGCGAACTATCCGTATCCGTCATTTGTTCCGTACGGGAAAGCTGCCTCGCAAGCGTAGCGGTTTTCACCTCTCGTCTCTCTCGACCTGCAAATGATGATCTTTTCACGAGTCAATCTTGGAACATTTTTTACAAGCCTCGCGATTCAGTCGTGTGGCATGGTTACCGGCATTTTGACGGCACGCGTCCTTGGCCCGGTTGCGCGAGGCGAGCTGGCGACGGTCCTGTTGTGGCCCGTGATTTTGAGCAATCTCGGCCTGCTGGGATGCAATTGGGCGCTGGCGAGGGCGGTGGCAAACGACGCGGCATCAGAGGCCAACCTCACAATGAGCGCGGTAATGCTGGGGTTATTTGCATCCCTCGGTTTCTGCGTGCTCGGGTACTACTTCCTTCCATTGTTGCTGCCGTCCGATCGCGCGTATCTGGTTCCGCTGGCCCGCCTCAGCCTTTTGCTTATTCCATGCGACATCTTCAATCAGATTCTTTTGGCCGTCGAACACGGGCGAATGCGCTGGCGAAGGTTCAACCTCGTTCGCGTATCTTTCTATCTTTTCTATCTGGCCTTGATCTTTTTGATTTGGGCCGGACACAAATCGCAAGTGCGCTGGTTCGTGTGGGCGTTTCTGGCCGGCCAATTTCTTACCGTCTTACTTCGCCTTTGGGTGCAAAGAAATTCTTTTGCCGGCCGGCCCAGCCTGGCAAATGGCCGCATATTGCTGCGAGAGGGAATGCCCTATTGGGGCGCCACGGCGGGCAATCTGCTGACGCTTCAGATAGACACGATTCTGGTGGTGAGCTGGATGAGCGTCGCGGCCGCAGGCCTGTACGCGGTTGCCTCGGCATTCGGCAACGCCCTGTTTTCCGTGGGCGACGCACTGGGCGCAACCTCCTTTGCGGTGATTTCGAATGAGAAAAACGCGAAGAACCGTGAAAAAATCCTCACCGAAACGTTTCGCCAGGCCGCGCTCGTGGCCATCGGCCTTGCGGTTCTGGCCGCTTGTGCCGTTCCCGTTTTCGTTCGAGTTCTTTTCGGCCGCAGTTTTTCGCCGGCGATTGCTCCGGCCACGGGCCTCGTTCTGGCGGCAGCGCTCACGGTTTCCGCCAACATTCTGAATCAGGGGTTGCGCGGCGCCGGGAGACCTCACGCCGGGCTTCTCGGACAATTGCTGGGCAGCGGTGTGCTCGCGGGGACAGCCTGGTTGCTCCTGAAGCCGTACGGATTGATGGGAATGGTCTGGGCGGTCGCTGCCGGGGCCTCCACGCAGGTGCTCGTGCTGGTGGTGATCGCCGCCCGATGGCTGCAAATCTCGCCGCGCACGTTCTGGCCATTGGACATGACGAACGCAAAAGATTTGTGCCGGCATGCGATCGCATTTCGCTGGCGATGGATGCGGTCTCCCGCATAAGACGATTTCCGGTTTGACTCCATGAACCGCACACTCGGATACATCACGCCCGTTCGTGCCTTCCGCTCCGGCGGCAATCTATACATGCAGTCCGCCTCCGGAAAGGTTGCCGACGCCCTCGCCACGCATTTCGACAAGGTTTTCTTGTGTTCACGCGTCGTCGAGACCCCGCCGGAATCGTCCGCCGAATTGCCGCTCGAATCCAGAAACTTCAAATTGATTCCTCAGCCCCCCTGGCGGACCACGGCCGGATCGCTGCGGCATCTCTTCGGAATCGCGCGCGCCTATTTTCAGACCTGCCGCCGGGCCGATGCTGTACTTGTGCGGGGCATGTGCCCGTATACCCTTGTCCTCTACCTGTTCGCGTGGATTTTCCGAAGACCCATCTGCCATTGGATTGTGGGCGATCCGGTCGCCCTGCTTCAGACGAGCAGCCGCAAGGGCCGCCTGTGGGACGCCTTTGCGTGGCTCTACGCCGTTCAGGACCGCGCCGCGACGCGCTTTGGCCGGTGGCTCACGCGCGGGGCCTTCCTTTGCAACGGACGCGAATTGGCCCGCGCCTACGCTTCGCCGCGCACCAGCGTGACGGTCTCCAGCACGGTCGAGGAATCCGATTTTTCCCCCCGCACGGACACCTGCCGGGGTTCCGTGATTCGAATTCTGTTTCTCGGGTTCATCCGGCCGGAGAAGGGAATCGAATACCTGCTTTCCGCCGTGGCCAAACTGAAGGGCGAGGTCCCGTGGGAACTCGAAATCGCCGGATCCAGCGATTTTCCGGAATACCGCAGCAGACTCGAAGAAATCGCGGCGGACTTGCACATCGAGGACCGCGTGCGCTGGACCGGCTATGTCGCCTATGGAAAGCCGCTGTTCGAACGCATGCGCGGCGCCGACCTGTTTGTGCTGCCCACGCTCTCCGAAGGGACGCCGCATGTTCTGGTCGAAGCCCGCGCCTCGGGATTGCCGTGCATTTCGACGACCGTCGGCGGTGTGCCCACGATGGTCACGCACGGCGTGGACGCGCTGCTTGTGCCGCCCAAGGATTCCAGCGCACTGGCCGGCGCCGTCCAGCGGCTGATCCAGGACGGTGAGCTGCGTCGCTCGCTCATTGGCAACGGCTTTAGAACGGCCCGCCGGCAGACGCTCGGCCATTTTATTGCCTCGGTCCTGAAGGAACTGGAACTGCCGCAACGCCGCGCGGGCGCCGCAGCTCGGGAAGCGTTCGAGCGTTGAAGAAAAAGAAAATGAGAATCCTTCAATATCTCTGGTTCCACTTCATCATGGCGGCGACGAATTGGCTGCCGGACCTACAGCCCGTCCTGCGCCTGCGCGGCTGGCTGGTGCGGCCCGCCTTCAAGTCCTGCGGGCGCCATTTTCAGATTGCGAGAAACGTAACGATCAATTTCACTCGTTCACTTGAGATCGGCAATGACGTCTACATCGCCTCCGGGTGCTGGCTGCACGCCTGGGGAGGGATCGTCATCGAGGACGAAGTGCAGCTCGGCCCGTTCGTCGTGCTCGTTTCCGGAGATCACACCCGAGCCAGAGGTTCCTACCGGAAGGGACGCAGCCGGCTGGGTCCCATTCGTCTGTGCCGCGGCTCGTGGATCGCGGCGCACGCCACCGTCACGAAAAATGTGACGATCGGTGAAGGCGCGCTGCTCGCCGCAAATTCCGTGGCGACGCACGACATCCCGCCGATGGCCACGGCCGGGGGCGTTCCGGCGCGCGTGATCCCGCACACTTCAAAAATTGAAATTGTAATTTGACGGTGAAGGCTGCCTGCTTATGGAACTTCCGCCCATCTGGATTCTGGAACTGGGAATCGCGGCGCTCCTGGCCGCCGGATTCCTGTGCGCGCAGGCGGAGTATGCCTTGTTCCTGTACGGTCTTGCGCTCGGATTTCCGGACCTCGCGCTTCCGCTCGGGACCGCCATCAACCTGCGCCTGGACGATCTGTTGATCGTGCTGTTTCTCATGCGTTCGCTTTTCTGGATTCCGGCGCGCTCCTCGGAGAGCCAAAAAAAGATTCTTGCGGCGGAAGCGGTCTTCTATGTGTTTTGCATCGGTTCCGCCGCAATCGAAACGTCTTTCCGGAACCCGCCGCCCGCCTACGAATTCGCCAAGATGATCGGCTGCCTGGCGATTCTTTTCGCGCTTCCGCGCGTGGTGCAATCCCGGCGCCGCATGAAGTTCCTGGTCGCCGGGCTCATGTGCGGCGGGATCGCGCTTGTGATTCAAATCGCCGGGCGACTCGGCTCGAGCGCCGGCAACGTGGAGGCGAATTTTCAGGAGTACAAAAACGCCGCCACGTTCACGACCTGGAATCCCAACACGCTTGGCCAGGCGGCCATGCTTCTGGTTTTTTCGTCGGCGCTCGGAGGGATTCTGTTTGCCAGATCGCGGCTCGGGCGCCTCGTCTGGATCGGTCTTGCGGCCGGGTTCGCCTTGATTCCCGCTTCCATGTTCGTGCGCGGCACGACGCTCAGCCTCGCCTTGAGCTTTCTGTTGTTCCTGGGACTCGCGCGGCGGTGGAAGTGGATTCTGGCGTTTGCCGCGCTCAGTTTGTGCGCTGGATTGGCCTTACGCGCGAGGAATCCGCGGCTCTTTGAGGGAGCGACGCAGGTGGATGTCAGGACCGGCGAAGGCTTCAGCCACCGCTTTGACCGCTGGCAGGCGGCGATCGAAGCGATTCGCGAACGGCCGGTATCAGGGCGCGGGTTTGGACAGGAGTGGGTCTACCTGAGCAGCATGGGAAGCGAAGGCCGCGCGCATAACGCGTATCTGACGGTGTGGCTGGAACTCGGGATCGGCGGCCTGGCACTGCTCCTTGCCGTGATTTATCAGCAGGCGCGGGTCGGACTTTCGCTTTACGGAAATTCGCAATTCCGGTATCTGGGCGCGCTGCTCCTGGCTCTTACCGCGGTTCAGTGTTTCGACAGTTTCGGCTTGCCGACGCTGTATTGCGAAAAACTGCCGACCATCGCCGTCTCGATCGCGATTGCGCTGGCCGGCATTTGCGAGCGAAGCGCCGCGGAATCCGCGCCGGAGCGTTCGCGCCCGCTTCCTCTCGACGGTATTCCGCAACATTCGGAAGTTTGATTTTGCCGCATCTGTTCGAGAACCAGTTACAGGCATTCGTGCAATTGCGGAATCCGCGGATACCGCCTATGCAAACCCGGGAAAACATCAGCGTATCGGTCATCATTCCGTGCCGGAATGAAATTCGTTTTGTGCGCAGGTTCATGGATTCCGTTCTCCACCAGGACACGACGAATCTGGATCTTGAAATTCTGGTCGCGGATGGAATGAGCGATGACGGAACGCGGAAGATCCTCCGGCAATACGAAGACCAGTGTCCCGAGCTTCGCGTGATTGATAATCCCGGCAAAATCGTTTCCACCGGATTGAACGCCGCGATTCGCCAGGCCCGCGGAGAATTCATCGTGCGCCTCGACGCCCACACCGAGTACGCGCCGGACTACATCCGCACGTGCATTGAAGTTCTGCGGGAAACCGGTGCGGACAACGCCGGCGGGCCGGCGCTCACGCGCGCCGAAGGCTACATGGCCGAAGCCATCGCGGCGGCATTTCACTCCCGGTTCGTCAGCGGCGGCGCCAGGTTTCACGACGAGCGCTACGAGGGTGAAGTTGACACGGTGACATACGGCTGCTGGCGGCGGATCACGCTTGTTTGGCTGGGCCTGTTTGATGAGTCCATCTACCGCAGCCAGGACTACGAACTGAACGCGCGGCTGCGTTCGCGCGGCGGCAGGATCTGGCAAACCCCGCGCATCGTCTCCTGGTACCGCCCGCGGACCAGCTTGTCCACGCTGTTTCGCCAGTATTTTCAGTACGGATTCTGGAAAGTTGCGGCCATTCGAAAGCACGGGAAGCCCGCTTCGTGGAGAAATCTGGTTCCGGGAACATGCCTCCTGGCCGGGTTGCTGCTCCTCTTGGGAGGGCTCGCCGGAGCGTGGGCGCGGTCGGAACGCTGGGAATCCTTCTTCCTGATTCTCCTGGCGTCGCTCGCCGCCCTGTACGGTCTCATTTCCATTGCTGCCGCAGGTTTCGCGGCCCGGCGCGCCGGCTGGAAATTGTTTCCGGCCCTCCCTTTCGTTTTCGCAACACATCACCTGGCCTACGCGCTTGGATTTCTTCTCGCGCTGGCCTACCGGCCCATGACCTGGGAACACCCGTCATATCTCCGCAGGATCTTGACCGCAATCACACGCTAACGAACGGCAAGTTTCACAAATTCATCGTGGCTGGCCATCAATACGGAAACGAGGACCCTCTGCATGCGTCAAACACAACTCACTTTCTTCAAACCAGCATCGCCGTCACAAGGCTCCGCGAGAAACGTCGCGGCGTTCCTACGCCGCGCATTTGACGTCGCATGCGCTGCCGGCGGATTGATTCTGCTCCTGCCGTTGTTCGCCCTGATAGCCCTGGCCATCAAATGGCAGGACGGAGGGCCTGTGTTCTACCGGCAGTGGAGGATGGGTAAGGGATTGCGTAAATTTCAACTTTTCAAATTTCGCAGCATGTATCCCAATGCGAGTTCCGCGATGTTGCTGACCGGCCCGAGCGATCCGCGTGTCACTCCCGTGGGCCGGTTCATTCGCAAATATAAGCTCGATGAACTCCCGCAGCTCCTAAACGTCCTCGCGGGGGACATGCAACTGGTCGGCGTGCGTCCCCAGGTCGAGCGCTACGTGCGCTTCTACCCGGTGGAATACGGTGATCTTTTGCAGGACCGTCCCGGCATTACGGACCTGGCCTCGCTCGCATACCGCAACGAAGAGCAGCTCTTCCGCCCCGGCTCGCTCGACGAGCAGTACATCTCGCGGATTTTGCCGCGCAAGCTGCAACTCGCGCTGCGCTACCAGAAAGCCAGGACATTTTCTTCGGACATCGAGATCCTGTTTCGTACGGTCTTCGGTTTCAAATCTCCAGCCCTCGGCTGGAGGACAGGGAAGTACCCGGCGCGAGCGGATGTTCCTGAATGAGCCGAACAGATGCGCCGGATTCTGATTCTATCCATCGAAACGATGAATTGGACAGGAGTTCGACATTCTCCTAATCTCACAAGTGAGCAGATAGTACTCCTGACCACCCCCGGGGCCGAATGAACACCCACATTCGGCCCTCCTCCCTCAAAAGCCCCGAACGCAACTCCCCGCAAGACACCCTCCTGCGCAATTTCCTTCGCCGTCTTTTTTCTTTCTCGTAGGATCGCCTCCAGCACCGCACCCGCAGAAATCTCACGCGCGCTTGATGTCCGACGCTACAATGTCACAGCCCCAACCTGGATTGCCTCGGGAGGTTGCTGCGCATGAAAGCCCTTGCTAAAAGCCGCGCGGAACGCGGACTGTGGCTCGAAGATGTTCCCGAGCCTGTTCCCGGCATCAATGATGTAAAAATTCGCGTTTTGCGCACCGGCATCTGCGGAACCGATCTGCACATTTACGATTGGGACGACTGGGCGCAATCGGCCATTCAGGTTCCTCTCGTCATCGGGCATGAGTTCTGCGGCGAAGTGGTCGAAACCGGCTCAAACGTGGCGGACCTGCATCCGGGGGACCTGGTCAGCGGGGAAGGGCACGTCGTCTGCGGGCGCTGCCGGAATTGCCTTGCCGGACGGCGGCATCTCTGCGCGCATACGCAGGGCGTGGGCGTGAACCGCGCGGGCGCCTTCGCCGAGTTCATCACCATTCCCATGATGAACGTCTGGAAGCACACTCTGAAAATTCCGCTGGAAATTGCGGCGATTTTCGATCCGTTCGGAAACGCGGTGCATACGGCGCTGTCGTTTCCGGTGCTTGGGGAAGACGTCTTGGTGACGGGCGCGGGACCGATTGGAATCATGGCTGCCGCCGTCGCGCGTTTTGCCGGAGCGAGGCACGTGGCCATCACGGATATCAATCCACATCGCCTGGAACTGGCCGCAAAAGCCGGGATCAAAACGACGGTGGACACCCGCACAACGCGCCTGCGAGACGTGCAGAAGCAACTCGACATGCACGAAGGCTTCGACGTCGGCCTCGAAATGTCCGGCTCGCCTGCCGCCTTCCGCGAGATGCTCGAAAACATGTGCCACGGCGGAAAGATCGCTATGCTGGGGATTCCTGCCGATGAGATGGCGATTGACTGGAGCTGCGTCATCTTCAACATGCTGACGATCAAAGGCATCTACGGTCGCGAAATGTTTGAGACCTGGTACAAGATGACCGTGATGCTGGGTTCCGGCCTCGATATCTCGCCCGTCATCACGCATCGCTTCAACTGGCGCGACTACGAAAAGGGTTTTCAGGCCATGCGTACGGGAGCGGCCGGGAAGGTGATTTTGGACTGGAGCGACGTGGCGTGATTCAAGCTTTTGAAATCCCGGCGTCTCCCCATTCACTCGAAATAAAGTGCCATTCTATTGACTGGCGAGCAGCAACCGACCCTTTCTTCCGATTCTCCTGTATACTATCCGCCTATATACAAGGTGTCGGGGGAAGGGCAAGAGACGGCCTTGCCTGAGCTATACCTCAGTATTAGGTGGATACTTTTATGATTAAAACAGGCGCGCAAATTCTGTGGGAATGTCTGGAGCAGCAAGGGGTTACCACGGTATTTGGCTATCCCGGCGGCGCGATTCTGCCCGCCTATGACGCGCTGAAGCACAGCAACATTCATCATGTCCTCGTGCGGCATGAGCAGGGCGCAACGCACATGGCCGACGGATACGCGCGCGCTTCCGGCCGCGTAGGCGTGGCCATTGCCACGTCCGGACCGGGCGCGACAAATATGGTCACGGGCATCGCCACGGCCATGTTGGACTCTTCGCCCATCGTCTGCATCACCGGGCAGGTGGGCAGCAAGCTGATCGGCTCGGACGCCTTCCAGGAGACGGACATCACCGGCGTCACTCTGCCGATCACCAAGCACAACTATCTGGTGACGCATGCGAGCGAAGTCGCTCGGACAATCTCGGAGGCCTTTTACGTCGCCAATTCCGGGCGTCCCGGGCCCGTGCTGGTGGACATTACCAAGGATGCGCAGCAGTCTACGTGCGATTTTGACGGCAAGCCGGTAAAGCCGCAGCTTCCCGGCTACCGCCCGAATCTTTCTCCCACGGCGGAAGAGTACAAGAACGCGCTCGACCTGATCCACAGCTCGAAGCGGCCCGTGATCCTGGCCGGGCACGGCATCATGCTTTCCGGGGCGATGCAAGAAGTGCGCCAGTTTGCCGAGCGCAACAACATTCCTATTGCCATGACGCTTCTTGGGCTGGGCGGCATTCCGGCGTCGCACCCGCTGAATCTGGGAATGATGGGCATGCACGGCGAAGCGTGGGTGAACTCGACGATTCAGGAGTCGGACCTGCTCCTGGCCTTCGGAATGCGCTTTGACGACCGCGTCACCGGCTCGATCAAGACGTACGCGCCGAACGCGAAAAAGATCCACATTGAAATTGACCGCGCCGAAATCAACAAGAACATCAAAGTGGACGTGGCGCTGGTCGGTGACTTGAAAGCCATCTTGAGCGAACTGCTTCCCAAACTAAAGCCGGCCGACCGCCGCGAATGGATCGGCTACATCGAACGCTTGAAAGGCGATTCCGCTGTTCGCGACATTCAGAATTTGCCGGACAACGGACATCTCTACGCGGCGCACGTGATCAACGACCTGTGGCGCGAGACGCGCGGCAGCGACACGGTCATCGTCACGGACGTGGGCCAGCACCAGATGTGGGAGGCGCAATACTACAAGCACGAGGAGCCCCACACGCTGATCACCTCGGGCGGCCTCGGCACGATGGGATTCGCGCTGCCCGCCGCGATTGGCGTGAAGGCCGCGCGGCCCGAGGCGGAAGTCTGGGCCATCGTGGGAGACGGCGGATTCCAGATGACCATGTCCGAACTGGCCACGATGGTGCAGGAAAATCTGAAGGTCAACATCGCCATTATCAATAATGGATATCTCGGAATGGTGCGCCAGTGGCAGGAGTTTTTCTACGACCGCAACTATGAAGCCACGCCGCTGCTCAGCCCGAACTTCGTCAAGCTGGCGGATGCCTATGGCATTCGCGCCCTCGCGGTCACGCAGCGCTCGGAAGTCGTGCCCGCCGTCGAGATGACGCGCAAGCACAAGGGGCCTGTGCTGATTGATTTCCAGGTGGAGCAGGAAGACTCGGTCTATCCGATGGTGGCCGCGGGCGCGGCTTTGCATGAGATGATCCGGCGTCCCAACCCGCTCGAAGAGACCGCAGCGGATGCGTGAGAAGACGATGCTCAATACATTCGTGGTGTACGTCGAAAATAAACCGGGCGTGCTGACGCGCGTGGCCTCGCTGTTCCGCCGCCGCGCCTTTAACATTGACGCGCTCACCGTGGGCCGCACCGAAAAGCCCGAGGTTTCGCGCATGACAATCGTCGTGGATGCCGACCGCGACCAGGCGCTGCGCGTCGAGGCCAATCTCTACAAGCTCGTCAACGTGCTCTTCGTCGAGAACATCACGAGGAAGCCTTCCATCTTGCGCGACCTGGCGATGATCAAGGTTTCCACTCCCGACAATGCGCGCTCCAAGGTGCTGGAGCTGGCCAACGTGTTCCGCGCGCGCATTGTGGATATCGCTTCGGAGTCTCTGACCATCGAAATCACCGGCGCCGAGGAAAAAATTGATCGCCTGGTGGAACTGCTGCGTCCCTTTGGCGTGCTGGAGATGGTGCGCACCGGGATCGTGGCCATGCGCCGCGGCGGCTCGAAGACCGATGAGCGTGCGGCCGACGTCTCCGCAGGCAATGGGGCTGCGACCATCGCCGCCGACGATAATGTTTCGTATTCGGTGTAGCACAGGCACTCTTGCCTGTGCGGGTTTGTAAGCGAAGGCAGCGGCGATACTCACCAATACGAGCGCGGGCGAAACTCAAAGACGCAAAAAAAGGTCACCCGTCATTCCGAGCGCAGCGAGGAATCCCTCTTTCTTTTTTGCGCAACGCTACAGTACACGGATGGATTCCTCGCTCCGTCCGGGACGACGGCGCAAGGCACTTCTTCAGCGTCTGGTGAAGTCCGCCTTACCACAGGTGGTAATACCCGTCGCGGCGCGTAACCTCCACGCGGATTCCAAACAGGCGGGAAATCTGCCCCGGTTCCAGAAGCTCTTCCTTGCGTCCATCCGCCAGAATTTTTCCAGCGCGCATTAAGACCACGCGGTCGATTTCCGGGATCACATCGGTGAGGTGATGCGTGACGAGCACGATCCCAATGCCGGATTTCGCCAGTTCGCGCATCGCCTGCCGCAATTCATGCTGCGCAAACACGTCCAGGCTGTTGCTCGGCTCATCGAACAGAAGCGTCTGCGGATTGTGGACCAGCGCGCGCGCGATCAGGATGCGCTTGGCTTCCCCGGAAGACATCTCGACGACCGGGCGATCGGCGAGATAGGAAGCGCCCAGTCGTTCGAGCGCCGCATCGGCGCGCTGGAAGTGCTCGGGCTCGACGGTCTGATGGTCGAAAATCTTCGTGCTGCTGAAAAATCCGGAGAGCACGACTTCGCGCCCGCTTGTCTCGCTCGTGCAATCGGTCATCAGGTCATTGGAGACGATGCCCAGCACCGAGCGCAGTTCAAAAATATTCCATCGCTCCTGTCCCAGAATCCGGATGGACGAGCCTTCCTGGATGACGGGGTAGCATTCCCGCGTGATCGTCTTGATCAGCGTGGATTTCCCACAGCCGTTCGGCCCGAGAATCGCAACGTGTTCGCCCGATTCGATGCGCAGACTGAAGTTATCGAGGGCGATATTGTCCCCGCGCGCGACTCGCACATTTCGCAATTCCAACAGCGCTGGTCCCATAAGGTGCGGAATTCTCCTTTAAGAAACTTCCTATTATGCCCGAGATTGTTTCTGGTTGCCGCAGGGATTCACAAATGTTCCGGGAAATCGGCCGCAAAACTGCGATCTCAGGGGAACTGATTTGCGGGCTTATGCGGGCTGCGGAAAAAATTGTGTATTCCGTCATTCCGAGCGATGCGAGGAATCCCTACGGCATTGAATCGCAAGCAAACAAAGTGGGATTCCTCACTTCGCTCGGAATGTCCCGTGTTGAGGGCGAAGAGATGACTGGGAACGACCCGTTCACTTGGATTTCGTATTGACACACGCGCTTTCAGAGATGACGGGAGTGCTGAGGCACTTTTCTCGCAATCTGTTCAGTGATGCGGTGGGGAACCATTTCTATGAAGTCCACTCACCGGCGCGCATTACCGGCGTGGCCTGGCCGGATGCGCTGATTCCATCCACGTCAATGTGATTGGATCCGATCATCCAGTCCACGTGGATCAGGCTGTTGTTCGCGCCGCGCGCGGCGAGCTCGTCGGGAGTGAGCGTGTCGCCGTGCTTCAGGCAAGTGCTGTAGGCCTGGCCGAGCGCAATGTGGCAGGCGGCGTTTTCGTCAAAGAGGGTGTTCATAAACAGCAAACCGCTCGAGGAGATCGGCGAAGAGTGCGGCACGAGAGACACTTCGCCGAGCCGCCGCGCTCCCTCGTCGGTCTCGATCATCTTCTGCAGGACTTCGCTGCCGCGCGTGGCGCTCGCCTCGACGATTTTCCCGCCCTCGAAACGCACGGAAATTCCTTCGATCATCGTCCCCTGGTAGGAGAGCGGCTTGGTGCTCGTGACGCGCCCGTCCACGCGATCCTTGTGCGGTGTGGTAAAAACTTCTTCTGTCGGCATGTTCGGGATGCAATACCGGCCGTTGCCGGCGGTAGTGCCTCCGCCGAGCCAGAGATGATCGTCGGCGAGGCCAACTCGCAGATCGGTGCCCGGTCCGCGGAAATGGAGCGCCGAATATCGGTTTTCGTTGAGGTGATTTGCGCGCGCATGAAGATTGGCGTCATGCTCCTTCCACGCGGCTACGGGATCGGCGCGGTCCACGCGCGACGCGGCAAAGATCGCGCGCCACAATTTTTCAAGCGCCTCGTCCTGCGGCAGATCGGGAAATACAGCTGCCGCCCATGCCGGAGTCGCCGAGGCCACAATCGTCCAGTTGATGTCGTGGCGGGTGATAAGTTCGAGCGCGGGACGGTACGCCTTGGACATGGCGCGATTCGCGCGGCTCACTCTTGACGGGTCTTCCCTGGAAAGCAGCGCGGGATCGCCGCCCGTGATCGCCAGGCGCGCCGCTCCCGAGCGAAACGCCGCGGCCATGCCTTCAAACAGCCACGCCGCGGCGGCGTCAAAGCTCGCGTCCTGCCCGTAACGGAAACGGCAGAGCGACGATTCTTCATCGGTAAAAAGCGTGGTCACGAGCGAAGCGCCCGCTTGATACGCATGCTTCGTGATGCGCCGCGCAAGCGGAAGCGCGTCCAGCGTCGCCGTCATCACCAGTTGCTGCCCGGGCGCGAGGCCCAGGCCGGAGTGGACCGCGACTTCCGCCAGGCGATCAAGCTGGCGCTCCATCGCTGAATTCGCGGCAAACAAATCTTTGGCAATTGTGTGGGTGTCGGTCATGGGAAGTATTATCGGCGGGACAGGGCGAGATGACAATGATCGAGGGGGCCAAATGGAAATTAGACACGCATGCGACGCATGTTCACAACATTTAGATTTATGTACATACTCGTGATAAAATTGCCCGAGAGGTATTTCCCGTGCCAGTCATGAAGAAGCGAGCGCACAAGCACTACCGCTTGGACCCTGCAAAAATCAAGCGTGTTCAGAAGGAAATGGGAGCGAAAACAGAAACCGAGGCCATCGATCGCGCCCTTGACTCATTCCTTTCCGAGCGCGAGAAGGACCGGCTGATCGAGGAAGCCCATGAGCAATTTTTCAAAAGCGGCATCAAGGTCAGGGACGTTTACGGAGTGCTGGAAAAGTAGATGAGTAAGGTGCTCTTTGACGCCTCGATCTATATTGACCTGTTGCGGACGGGCGACTTGGAATGGCGAAAGGTAAAGGAGCTATCTGGTGGATTTCCGGTTTGGCTGAGTTCCGTCGTGCTGGAGGAACTCTATGCTGGAGTCTATTCTCGCGACCGCGGCATCGTTGAGGCGATAGAGCGGAACTTTGATCGCGCCGGCCGCATCCTGGTTCCGAATCTTAAGGATTGGGCCGACACCGGAAAGCTTCTCGCCCTCCTCGGCCCCAAGTACGATTACGAAGAGATCGGCAGGAGCCGGTTGACGAACGATGCGCTGATTGCGACCAGCGCGGGCCGGAATGGAATTACGGTCATCACCGCCAACGCGCGAGACTTCAGCAGACTCGCCGGGGTCCGAGCATTTGAATGGCGCGTGGAGAATTTGAAAAGCATCTGAAATAGTTTCGCGGCAGCATATTTACTTCGCCGCTCCAGGCGCTGGCTTCACGTCCGGGTGCTTCTCCCAAAAATCAATGAAATTGATCACGTTGTAATTAAACTCTTCCGGATATTCGCGGAAATGGAAATGTCCGGCGTTGTTGACGGTGATCATGCGCACGCGGAGATTTTTCGCGCCCAGGACGTCGAAGAGTGCCCAGCCGTTTTGAATCATGGCGGAAGGATCGTCGTGGCCCCAATAGAGGAGGATCGGCATTTGCAGGATGCCTTCGTTCTTGATGCGGTCGAGCTGCGGGACTTTCCAGGAGTTGAACTCGTTGCCGGGCCGCATGTCATAGAGCGGAGCTCCCGCGCCGGCCTTCACTTTGGCGGCGGTTTCTTGCGCCTTGGGCTGGCTGGTCATGAATTTTCCGGCGGCGAAGTATTCATCGTCGAAGGCCAGATCGGGCCGCGCGGTGATCGCCTGGATGCGGCACTTCCATTCCTCCACGTCTTCCTTGGGGCAATTGCCGATGGCCTCCTGGCGGCGCGTGGGAGGTCCGGGAGGCGCTGCCGTGTTGCTATCGCAAAGAACGAGCGAGCGCACAATCTCCGGATGCTGCACGGCGAGGAACAGAATATCTCCGCTGCCATGCGACTGCCCGATGAGATGCACCCGGCCCAGCTTCATCACCTGAATAAACTGGTAGAGGTGATTGATTTCGCCCGGCAGGTTGTAATCCTTTTCATCCTTGGGATTGTCGGTCATGCCGGAGCCGATCTTGTCGAGTGCGTAGACGTGGAACCGGGTCGCGAGCCCGCGAATATTTTTCGACCAGGCGTTGGCGCTCGAGTGTCCCGACCAGCCTTCGCCGTGCACGAGCACCATCGGTTCGCCCTGTCCCATTTCGTAGTAGCGCGTGCGGATCCCGTTCACGTCCACGAACTTGGCGTGAAGGCCGTTGACCTCGCCGTTCGGGCCAACGTCCGCCCGCGCCCGGCCGCCTCCCAAGAAGGGAAGAAGCAGAACGGCCAATGCCAGGGAAGCAAGAATTGTCCATCCACTGATTCGCGAACATTCTTTCTGCCTGGGCTGATTCAATCCGGAGTTTCGGTTCGGCATGGCTTAATCATCTCCTTAACAAATTGCGAGACCCTGCTGGGTGCGCGAATTACTTTCCCGCAGGAGCGGCTGCGGGCATCACAATATCCGATTCGTGGAAAACCAGAATGAACCAGCGGCCATTCTGCCGCGTCACGACGTAATCAAAAAGCCCTTTGCGTAGTGGGTTTTCGGTCCCATCAGCAGTTCTGGTTCCCGTCATCTCCCAAAAACCATCTACGGCGGCCAGGTCCGGAGCCAGCATGCGAATGCTTTTCACGGTGTCGGTCCGGTGCACGTTCTTGAGCGGACCGGAAAAGAGCGTCCCGAAAAACGGTTCGATCTCTTTGCGGCCGTGATGGCTCATGCCGCGCATGTTGGTGAAGTCGGAATCTTCGGCAAACAGCGAGGCGACGGCGTGCGCATCGTGATGATTCACGCCATCGGAATAATCCGCGATCAACTGCCGGATTCCGGATTCGTTAGTATCAGGTGCAGAAGAAGAATTTTGCGGCGGCGCGGCCGGAAGCGGCAGCGCACAGAAAAAAGAAATCATTCCCACAAGCAACGCGCGTGCGAGTTTCATCAGCCCCTCCCGTCCAGCGCCGCTATCATGACAGAAAATTTTCCCGAGTCACCGGAAATTACGCCGCGAAATAAGCTGTGGACGCTTGAGGCACCTATCGCACGAAGCAACCGTCTGCCTAACCGTTCCTGGCCTCGTCGGGCTTGCCAACGACCTGTTCCAGGCTCGTTCCAAAATCCTTCAGCATGACCATCGCGGCGTTGCGTCCCGGAATTCCGGTAATGCTGCCGCCGGGGGCGGTGCAGGCGCCGGTTTGATACAGCCCGGGGATCGGCATCTTATACTGAGCCCAGCCGGGGACCGGGCGCATGGCTCCGGATTGCGAGGCGCCGGAGGCGCCCGCGTGAATGCTTCCGCGCCATACGGCCGGATTCATGCGCTCCAGGTCGAGGGGCGTCTGGATGAATTCGCCCAGGAATTTGTCATCGGTCAGGTTCGGAGCGAATGTGCGGAAGTATTTCATCTGTTCGTCCGCCCCCGATTTTTTCATTTCGTCCCATTGGCTCGCGCCTTGCTGCAAGCCGTAGGGCTGGCAACTCATCAGCTTCAGCGTATGTAAACCTGCCGGCGCACGCGAAGGATCCGTGACCGTAATGCACTCGGCCATCATCGGAGGCTTGTCGAAATTGGCGATTCCGACGGCGGTGTCAAAGCCGTTCTGGAAGACGCGCAGAGGGCCGGTAGAAAAAATCGCGCATGTGGCGATCGTTTTTCCTCCGTACTTCGGCGGTTCCTTCATGGCGTAGTTCGCGGCAAAGATCGAGCCTTCCTCCGGTTTCCATGCCTCCTCTCCATCGAGAAATCCCGTGCCCCACAATTCCTTCGGCGCCATTTGCACCAACTGCTTGATGTGGACCGTGGAGAGAACCGCTTTATCGGCGCGGTAGACCGAGCCGTCGGCGCATTCGACGCCCACGCACCGTCCGTTTTCGAGGACGAGCCGCGTCACCGGCATGTTCACTTCGATTACGCCGTGATGCGCCTCGATATAGCGGGCGAGCGATTGGGTCAATTCGCCCGCGCCGCCCTTGGCGCACGGGCGGCCCCACGTCGTCATGGTCGCCGTCCCGAAGGCCGACATTCCCGTACCCGGATAGAGAGGATTGACGAGCGGCCCAAGGAACGCGAGCGTAACCATGAAATTTCTGACGTGATCGTCTTCATAATATGCGCGAATGTTGTCCCACGCGGACATCGCCATCCGGCGCTGCCACAGGCCCACGTGTGGAACGCCAGCCATGAGTTCGTTCACTGGCTTGCCCCACCCGACCGGGAGAAATTGGTTCGCTTCCGTGGCCGCCCGAAGCTGCGTGACCTCATCATGAAAGCGCCGGAAGGTGGCTTCGTCCTTCTTGGAGAACTTGCCCAACTCCGCCGCGGTGCGGTCGAAGTCCCGAAACATGGCGATCGAGCTGCCGTCCTCAAAGGGCATGTAGTAAAAGGGGTCGGGGAAGAGGTATTCGAGCCCATACTCGGAAAGGCGAAGCTCCTTCAGCATGGGGTTGTCCTGAATCCCCTGGTGCCCAGTGGAGCAGAGGTCGTCCTTGAATCCCTCGAGAGTTGCCGAGATGGATTTTGCGCCCCCTCCCACCAGGGGACGCCCCTCGAGAACGATCACTTTGTAGCCAGCCTTGGCCAGATAGGCCGCGGTGATCAGACTGTTGTGTCCGGCGCCTGCAACGACGATATCGAAATGTTCGCCAGGCGCTTTGGCGGAGGATTGCGCCATCGAAGCCAGGGGCGAGAGGCCCAGGGGCGCAAGTGCGGCGCCTTGAACAAATTCACGGCGGGTAATCGGACTCATACGGGAACCTCCTCATGCGAGCAGGCTTATCCTGACTTGCGGCGACACTAGCACCCTGCGAACTGGACAGTCAAGAAACATTGCGGCGACTGTGAGCCGCATTCCGGGTTGCAAACCAACGGCATTCACAGGTCGAAGGATTCCCAATTCGCCTTCCGCCCCGTCAGTCGGGTCCGAGAGCTTTGCGGGCGCGGAATCCGTGGACCACAGGACGCAGTTCGTAATGCCCATCTGTTTTCTTTCGTGCACCTGCGCGGCATCTCCATCCGATACGACCACCGCTTTTCCGGAACTGTCCTTGCCGGTTACGACTCGTCGGACATTCAGGCTCATCGGAATTCTCCGTGAAATAGCTGGATCGCGTCCGCAGGCTGTGGAAAAAGTACTCCATTGTGTCATTTCGAGCGAAGCGAGGAATCCCTCTACGGTTCAAGCACAAGAAAGGAAAGAGGGATTCCTCGCTCCGCTCGGAATAACGGGAGTGCTCGGGCACTTTTTCCGCAGTCTCTCCGAGGCCCTGAATATATATCAAGGGCCTTGCCCATCCGGCAGGGAAATAAGGGCTGAATAACAATATACGCATGCCAGGGATGAAGATTGACCATGAGTTCTGACTCAGAGGAAGGATTCTGCTTGCCTGCCGGCTTTCAGGAGAATCACAGAGGCGAGGCTCTGTGGCTGCATTCCATATTCGTTTGCACGAACATCTGAAATGCCGCCACAGAGCTCATTAGGGCGGGAACTGCAAGTTCTATATAAGTTTCGTACAACATATTCATTGCTACTTTTTTAACTCAGCTGCCCGATTAAGGCTGTGACAAATATCACCCTTGAGGATGACGCGGCGCACATGCCCGGCGGGCTGTAGCGGAGACTAATTCCCGATCTCGGCGCCCTTTTTGGACGCGGCGGGAGGCGCCAGATGCGCCCTGACCCACGGCATCACGACCTCTTCAACGATTCGCGAGTTCGGCCATTCCGCCGAGCGTCCCGTGTGGCCGCCGTCGGGATTGACCCAGGCATCCTTGGCGGAGCCGCCGGATTGCAGAAGCATGTAGAGATCGGAAATCGGCACCTGTGAGTCCTGCGCGCCATTTAAAACCAGCATGGGCGCGGAGGGTTGGCCGAGCAGGCCCTGCGTTTTCAGGGAGAGCCGCGGGCAATAGGCGTAGTATTCATCCAGCGAAGTTACGCCATAAGCCATCGCGCGTGCCGCAAACAGATCGAACAAGTATTCGGGCGTGCCGAGCGATTTCTTCTGCCATTCCGGCATGTAGTAATCGTGCACCGGCCCGCCCTGCACGACCGCGCCGCGAATCCGGTCTTTCTCGATGTAAGCGAGTTGCGCCGCCCAGTGCCCACCGTAGCTGACGCCCCAGGCGACGATGCGCTTTGAGTCCACATCCGGGCGCGTGGCAAGGTAGTCGAGCGTGCGTGAGAAAATTCGCTCTGATTTGAGATCCGCCTTCACGGGGGATTCGCCCGTGCCCGGCATGTCAATCGCCACGATGCCGATGCCGCTCTTGAAGAGCGAGTCGCGGCCTTCCACCTCGTCTTCCTTGCGCGAGTCCGTTCCGTTGATCATGAAAATTACCGGCGCGGGCTTCACGTCCTTGGGCATGCGGATGTATCCGATGATCTCCTTGCCCTCGAACGGAATATGGAGAACTTCCACGGGCGGATCAATCAGGCGGCCGTAATTGCGAAACGCAGCGAGGGCATTCTGGTAGGCCTTTTGTTTTCCGGGAGAGTTGGGCACGGGCCAGCGTGCCACGGTGTAATAACGGAACGCCCAGAAATAATCTTCGCGCGCCGCCGCCAAATTTTTGGCCGCCTCTTCGCTCCTGGCGCGCTTGTCGTAACGTTCCGCGATCGCGCTCCACGCCGCCGCCCATTCATCGCGGTCCAGGCTATGAATATTGTTGAGGGCTTCGCGCGCCTCGTCGGATTTGACGCCGCCGACCGGGGAGAGATTCTTGTCCACGCGGCGTTGGGTTTCCGCCTTCAACTCCTCCCAGGTGCGCGTGGGCGCCATTTGCGCGGCTGCCGTGATCGTCATGAAAAGCAGAGCAATGGCTGCAACTGTGAAGTTCTGAAAAATATGCCGTTGATTATTTCGTGCCATGGTTTCCTCTGAGCTTGCCCGGATTTGATCAGGTTTGGGCAAGAATGCGGTGAGTGTACTCCCATCTGCAGGTTGTTGGGCAATACTTTCTTTTTGGGGGAACCGCAAAATTCGTGAGGAGCCACACGATTTATCGAGGTTTGCGCGAACGCCTGGCCGGACGATTTTGATGCGCTCGTTTCTTCGGCTGAGTTGAGCCGGCCCGTGTGGCTCGCTTCGCCCCGGGCACTTTGCCGATGCGTGGATCGCCGGCGAGAATCAATTCACAGGCGCGCATCGCCGCCTCTTCAAAATCCGGCGCTTCGATGGGAAGGACCTGCCAGTCCGTTACCTTCTTCCCGAACACGCTCACCGATCGCATGTTCGGGAATTCCGGCCGCAGGCTGTCATGATGTTTCACTGAAGTGGCAATCCATACGCCGTTGTCCGCGTCCTGGTTCGGCTTATCGCGCAGGATCATTACGATTTTTTCTTCGATATAAACCGCCAGGCAGCCGAACATCGGGCGTGTGCGTGGAGACAAATCCGCAATGGCGTCGAGCACAAACTGGTGGGGAGCTGATTTCCGTTTTTTAGCCGGAAAAGAATTGTCTAAAGGCTCGAATTCAGCGTATCCGTAATCCGATTGTTTCTTGAAGGGCATGAGCCCTCGCTTCAGGGTTTCGCTGCCGGGCTGCTATTGGGCGCGGGGCGCGTTTCCGGGAATTCAGCTTCGTGGAATGTGGAGATCCACCAGCGGCCATCCCGTTTCGTCGCGGTAACAATCATGATGCCGTGGCGCGGAGGCGTGACCGAACCGTCGGCCGTTCTCGTTCCCGTGATGACCGTATCGGCATCGGCGACGGCCACGTCAGGAGAAAAGAAACGGATTCCGCGGACCGTGTCCGTGCGGCTCGATTCGCGGAGATTTCCGGTGAAAAGTCCGGTGAACCAGTCCTCGATCTCCTTGCGGCCTTTTTTGTGGACGCCGCGCATGTTCGTGAAATCGGCGTCGGGTGCAAACGTCATGGCCGTGGCATGCGCATCGTGCCGCGAAAACGCGCCGTAGAAGCTGGCGAAGAGTTCCTTAATCGCCGCCGTATCGGCCTCCGTCCCGTTTGCCGGGGATTGCGCCGCAGCCTTTGGCGCCGTGGCCGCCAACACAAGCACGGCCAGGATGAACGCGAGATAACGGGAATGACGCATGTGATCCTCCGCATTACAAAAAGGGACTTCGCGCTGGACTTCTTTGACGCAGCGCTCTTGCCGGGCGCCGGAATTCTCTGACGCGGCGGTCTGACCGAGCGGCTGAACCTCATTGACGTGGCGTTCCCTTCGAGCGCCCAAACTTGGCGGAATCATACGACATTTTAGACAGTGTGCTGCACGTTTTCTGGGCGCCCGCGAAGGCCGCCTGTTCAGCCGGACGAACACTGATTTTTCCAGCTCACCCGGCGCGTTCCAGAACCGCAATCTTCATTGACAAAATCACCAGCAGGAATAAGCTCTCTCGCAGAGTAGCCGCAGCCATCCGGTAACAGAATGTAGCGGGAGATCAACAAGATGACAAGGATATCCAGGCGGGGATTTGTGAAAGGAGCGGCGCTTGCTCCTCTGGCGCTGAAGTCCATGACTGCCGCGGCCCAAACCGCGGCGCCGAAAGACCGCTACGACGTCGTCATTGCCGGCGCCGGGCACAACAGCCTGGTCACCGCCGCGTATCTTGCCAAGGGCGGGTTCAAAGTGGTTGTGGTCGAAGGGCGTCCCACGGTGGGAGGCGACGTGAAATCCGCGCAATTAACGTTGCGCGGATTTATTCATGACACTTGTTCCTCGGCGCACAACGGGATGCAGGATAATCCCATGATCCGCGACAAGGAGCTCGATCTCGAAAACTACGGCCTCGAATACATCTTTCCCGATCCGGTGTTTCACATGCCCTTTCTGGACGGCGCCTATGTGACGCAGTGGCGTGATCCGGAACGCACTCGCGCCGAATTTGCCAGAATCAATAGGAAAGACGGCGACACATACTGGCGCATGTGGAAAGAGTCGGAAAAAATAGATCCGAAAGAAAAGTTCTGGCAACGCCGCCTGGCGATGTCGCATTGGGACATCATCCGCGACAATTTTGAAGACGTTCACTGCCGCACGTTCATGATGGCGTGCCCCTGGTCGCAGCAGCCCGCGCAGTATCCCATGACGGGCCGGATTGCCTGGGGCCCGTTCAGCCAGCAGCGCCACAGCCGTCCGCTTCCCAAGGGCGGCTCCGGGAAGTTGACCGAAGCGCTGGCGAAATACATCGAGGCGCACGACGGCGTTATCCTCACGAACAAGCCGGTAACGCGGCTCATCATCGAAAACGGGCGCTGCGCCGGAGTGCAGTGCGCCGACGGAACATCCTACCGCGGCGAAAAGGCAGTCGTTTCCACGATTCACATCAAGCATCTGGTGGACATGGCGCCCAAAGAGTTGTGGGGTACGGATTTCGTGGACGGCGTAAGCACCTGGCAGCCGGAATACCAGATGTTCAGCACAAACTTTGCGACGACCGAGCCGCCGAAGTATGCCGTCCAGGGCGGCACCTTGTCGCCCGTGCACTCCGAACTGATGGCCAACCCGGAGCGCGCCCTGCGCTTTGCCTATGACTATTCCATCGGCGCGGTCAATATGGACGAGCCGCCGCAGCATATTATCTGCGCCACCGTTGCCGATCCGACTCGCGCCCCCGCGGGTCTTCACACCATCAAGTCCGTCGCCTATCAGCCATATGATATCAAGGAGGGCCCGGCGCATTGGGACAACATCAAGGAAGAGGTCGCCGACGCGAATCTGCGATACCTCCAGAAATTCTCTCCGAACCTGACCGACGACAAAATCCTGGAGCGCGTGGTCTACAGCCCGCTCGATCTGGAGCGCATGAATCCGCACAACTGGCACGGAAGCTGCCATGCCGGCGGGTCAGGACCTGCCCAGTCCGGAGCCAATCGCCCGATGCCCGGCTGGTCGGGGTATCGCATGCCCATTCCCGGCCTCTATCAGACCGGAGGCACGACGGCGCCGGGAGGCTCCGTCACCGGGGTGCCCGGACGCAATGCCGCCAGTGTTCTACTGAAGGACTTGGGCACAAGCATCGAGGAGGTCGTAGGTAAGAAAATTGCCAGGAAGTCTTAAGAAATCTTTCGCCGTCCTTCGGAAACGAGATGGCGAATTGACTCCTGCCGGGCGTGATGCTACCTTGCCCACACACGGGGTGAGTTGAATGTCACAGTCGGCGACAGGCGTTCAGCCGATCTCTACAGATTTTGAGCTCGACCGGCAAGCGGGAGAGCTGCGCAAGTCAGGTCACACAGTTCGTTTGCCCGAACAACTTTTTCGTCTTCTGGCGCTCCTGGTGGATCGCTCCGGCCAGGTGGTCACACGCGAGGAGATCCGCGCCATTTTGTGGTCGGACCGCTTCGTGAATTTTGAAGACAGCATTAATTCCGCAATCAAGCGCCTGCGCCAGTGCCTGGAAGGTTCGGCCATGAATCCGCGCCTGATCAAAACATTGCCTGGCCGTGGTTACCGGTTTGCTGTTCCCACCGAGCCGATCCAGCCGGTTCCCAAGGAAGCAGGGGATTCTTCCGCAGCGGCTGAGCCCCGCTTGGCGGTTCTTCCCTTCCGGAATCTTTCCGGCAATCCAGCCGACGAAGATCTCGCGGCGGGCTTGACCGCGGCGCTCGTCACCGCGTTGACAAAAGTTCCAAAGCTGCACATCGTTTCGCGGCGCAACCCCGTTTCCGCGAAGGGCCACGACCGGGCCATGTCCGCGATCGGGCGAATGATGAAAGTGGATGCGGCGGTTCAGGGGACTGTGTTGCGCAGTGGCGAACGCGTGCGCGTGACGGTGCAATTGCTGAATGTTTTGTCGGAAGAGTACCTGTGGGCTGAAAATTACGACTACCTATTGCGCGACATCCTTGCGTTCCATGCCGATGTCAGCGGCGCCATGGCGGGCCACATTTCCGACAAGCTGGTTCCCGGCCAGAAGCCGCGCATTCCCGCTCCGGCGCACGCCCGGCGTCCGGCCGCATACCAGGCCTTCCTGAAGGGGCATCTCGTCTTCAAGCATGTCACCGACGAAGGCCTGTTCAAGGCGCGCCACTATTGGAAAAAAGCCGTCCACGAAGATCCTGAATACGCGAGAGCCTGGGCCGGCCTTGCCGAGTCCTACAACATGCTCGCCATTGCCGGATTGCTCCCGGCGCTGGAGGCCGTCGAACAAGCCAAAGTAGCGGCAACGAAAGCTTTGGAGATTGATGACTCCCTCAGTGAAGCCCACACTGCGCTCGCGTTTACGCGCATGGTCATGTGGGATTGGGAAGGCGCGGGCAAGGATTTTCAGCGAGCTCTGAAGCTCGATCCGAATTTTACGGCCGGGAATCCGTGCCACTATGTGGAGTATCTTTTGGCCATCGGTCGTCCGGAAACGGCCGTGGCTGATCTTGAACGCGCACAGGAGATGCAGCCATTGTCCATCTTCCTGAGCGTGATCCTTGGCTGGACCTACTATGGAGCTCGCCAATATGACAAGGCGATCCGTCAGCACCGCCGGGTCGTGGAAATCGAACCGCATTTTGGCATGGCGCACTGGTGTCTGGGGCTGGACTACCTGCAAAAGCGGAAATATAAAGCTGCCGTTCATGAGTTTCAGCAAGCTCGTCTTTCGGGCGGACCACATTTAGCCTACCTGGCGCTTGGGCACGCCTACGCCGTGATGGGAGACAAGGATCATGCTCTTCAAATTGTGCGTGAATCCAGGCGGAATCTTCGCCGGACGTACTCGCCCCCTTACGCCATTGCCGCCATTTACGCCGGTTTGGGCGAGTTCGATACGGCGTTTGAGTTTCTTGCTCACGCAGTCAAGGCTCATGACATTGGACTGATCTGGTTGAAATGGGATCCTCAGTTTGACGCGCTGCGGTCCGATCCGCGTTTTTCGCCGATATTGGCGGAAATCGGCGTGCGGCCGCACCTCTATTCGACGAGCGCGGCGGATTAGCCAAAAGAAGGTTGTTTTTGCAGTCCTCGTGAAATGGCCGCTTATCAGGTTCGGGATTTCCATTGTTGGGAATGGCAATGAATTGCGCTGGGCCGAAAGAGCAGCCCGTAATCATAATCAGTCTTCGTTCATTTGTTTGTCAGATCGTTTTCGACAACAAGTCAGACAATTTCAGTTGACACGTTGGTTTGTCTCGGACAAAACTCCGAGCACGGGGATTGTGTTACTCCATTTGCACGGAAAATGTGTCCGAAAGGATCAACTCCAGTCCAAACGCTGGATTCAGGATTCAGCGCTTTCTGGCGGGGGAGTTGAGCATCTGGGCTAATGATGTAGTTGTCCCGGTATCCCATTAGGGTTTGGGGCGGCGGGACCAGATGTCGGGTTCTCAATTTCATCTTGGTTGATTTAGTTTCAGTTCGTGGATGTACCGGGTGTGGATGCGCCGCGTTCCGGCGAAACATTGGTCGGCGGCAAACCAGAATGTCGCAGATCTTTGCAACTTCAGGGGAGGACTACGAAATGGCATCGCCAAAGAAGTGGTTCAGCTTTACTGTGCTAGGCATTTGTTTTGTCATGATTTTTAGCCTACTCGGCGCCCAGCGCTTGAATGCACAGGTGGTCGGCGCAACGCTTACGGGAACGGTTACAGACGCTTCCGGCGGTGTGGTCGCTGGTGCAGCTATCGCGGTTACCAATACGGCGACGAACGAAACACGCAATGTAAACTCCAACACCGATGGAATCTACTCCGTGCCGAACCTGCAGCCGGGAAACTATTCCGTGGCAGTCACCGCAGCGGGTTTTGAAAAGACGGTCCAGTCGGGCCTGGTTCTCACCGTCGGCGCCACGCAGGTTTTGAACCTCTCTCTGCAGGTCGGGCAAGCCTCGCAGACGGTGGAAGTAACGGCTGAGGCTCCGTCCATCAACTTGGCCAACGCCGAGATTGGTGCAATTACTGACGAATCGCAAATCAAGGAATTGCCGCTCAACGGACGCTCCTGGAGCGACCTGGCGAACCTGCAGCCCGGTGTTTACCAGCTCCATGACCAGCCGGGCCTTCAGACGCGCGACCGTTTTACGCGCGGCTATGGCGTTCAGTTGTCCATTTCCGGCGCTCGTCCGCAGCAGAATAACTACCGCGTGGACGGCATCAGCATCAACGATCCTGGAAACGGCGGACCGGGCAGCGTGCTCGGCACCAACTCCGGCGTGGACGCCGTCGCCGAATTCTCCGTGCTGACGACGAACTACTCCACCGAATACGGACGCGCTTCGGGCGGCATCATCAACGCCACGACCAAGTCCGGCACGAACCAATTCCACGGCGCCGGTTACGAGTTCTTGCGAAACAGCGCCATGGATGCCGCCAACTACTGGGACCCAGTCGTCAACGGTCAAGTTCAGAAGCCCCAATTCCGGCGCAATCAATTTGGCGTCGACGCGGGCGGACCAATTTTCAAGGACAAGACTTTCATTTTCGGAGATTACGAAGGCGTGCGGCAATCGCTGGGATTGTCCATGGATAGCCCGATTCCATCAGCGAGCTATATCACCACCAACGGAGTCAGCCCGTTGATCCAGACGTATTTGAATGCATTTTTCCCGATCGGCGGAACCCTCAACGGCAAGACGGCTTGCAGTATCATTTCCGGGGGAGTCGGGGCAACGACTGATTTTTGCGCGTTTGGTGCGAATCAGGTCAGTACCGAGAATTATTTCATTATCCGCGGCGACCACAATCTGACCGCGAATGACCGCCTCAGCGTTTCGATGTATCACGATGCGGCGAGCACGGCTACTCCCGATGAATACAACAACAAACTTACGGACACGGCCACGAACAGCTGGTTTGGGGCAATTTCCGAAACCCACACCTTTGGTTCAAACTTTGTCAATTCCGCACGAGTTGGTTTTCATCGGGATTTTCAAGGTGGTCCCGCAGGCGGTACGCCCATCAATCCGGCAACGTCGGACAATACCTTGGGTGTTTTCCCTGCCTTCGATGCGACGCAAATCTTTGTCGGCGGAAATGCTCTGTTTACCGGCGGCATCACGTCTGACAATCCGCAGAAGAACAGTTGGAACACATACCAGTTCTACGATGATGCGTTCTGGACCAAGGGCAAGCATTCTTTGAAGTTTGGCGTCTCAGTAGAGCGCGATCAACTCAATGTGATCCGGGGCCCGCGTCCTGGTGGTATCTTCCAATTCAATAGCATGCAAAGCTTTTTGGGTGACTGCGGCTGGCAAGCAACTCCGACGGCGTTGTGTCCCGTAGCCGGGGCAGCCTCCATCGGCCTGCAAAAGGTCTCCACGGACCTTCCTGGCCTAACGGCCCCGTCCGAACCACGCCAGACGATTTTCGGCGTGTACCTCCAAGATGACTTCAAAGTGCGTCCCAACCTCACGATCAACATAGGGATGCGCTATGAACCGACCACGGTCCCGAATGATCCTCAGGGACGCAATGCCACGCTGCCGAGCATCTATGATACAACGGGCAACCAATTGCCGATGTGCGGAGTGCAGTATAAGTTGATCGGCCCGGGCCAATGCACTGCTCAAACCAACGGGCTCTTTAACAACAACAGCCTGCACGATTTTGATCCCCGTGTTGGTTTCGCGTGGGATCCCCAGAGCAACGGCAAGACGTCGATCCGGGGAGGGTTTGGATTTTATGACCAATTGCCTTTGATCGCTTTCATGGGCAGCGCGGCCGACAGCCAGACCTTTCCGTTCCTGCTTTCGGGCAGCAGCGGCAGTTTGGCTACGGGGTCACTCGCCGCCTCTTCGACGTTTTCGGGATCGTGCCCTGCAGCTCCCCCGGCAGGTACTCCATGGCCGTCAGGAACACCAATGTACTGCCAGATTAGCGCTGGCGGAGTGCAAGGGACCCGTGCAGCCTACATCGAGCAGAATCCAAAGCGTGCTTACGTCATGCAATGGAACTTCAGTATCGAGCGGGAACTTGTGCCCAACCTGACCCTGATGGTTGGTTACGTCGGATCGCACGGCGTACACGGCACGACTCAGGTTGATGACGTGAACATCGTTCTCCCGACAATGGCTAACGGCATGTACCTCTGGCCCTGTGACGGATCAACGGCTCTTCCCGCTGGCGGGAATATCAACGATTGCCCGGGACATGGTTCTGGCACAACACTTAACCGGACCGTTGGACGTCTGCCGGCCACGTTCTTCCGGAACTCTTCCGTTTATCACGGCTTGGAAGTTCAATTGACCAAGAAGATCTCCCACGGCTTCCAGATCAACGGTTCCTTCACCTATCAGAAGTCCATTGATACGGCTTCCGGCGCGGTTATTTCGGATTCCGTTATCACGGCCATCTCCAGCTTGAACTGGTTCGATCCCAAGCTGACCCGCGGCGTCTCTGACTTCAACGATTCCAAAGTTGTTTCCATCAACGGCCTCTGGAATATTCCGACGCCGAAAACTTGGACGGGTTTCCTGGACAAGGCTGTTGGCGGATGGCAAGTCGGAGGCATCTTCTCAGCCTCTACCGGCCAACCTTTCTCGGCGATTCTTGCCGGCGACGCTCTCGGTTTGAACAACTCGGACTCGTTCGCTTACCCGAACCGGCTGGCCTCGTGCGGGAATAACCTCACGAATCCGGGCAACCTCAACAACTACGTTAAGCTCCAGTGCTTCCAGATCCCGGCGCCGGTTAATGTTAATGGCGTGAATTACATTCCGCTCGGCAATTCCGGCCGCAACATTATGACTGGCCCGGGCCTGGTGGACATGGATCTCTCGTTCGAAAAGAACACAAAGATCTCACGCATTTCAGACACCTTCAGCATCAAGTTCCGGTTTGACATGTTTAACATCACAAATCGGCCCAACTTCAACCCGCCGGTTCAAAACGAATTCCTGTTTGATCCGACGACTTTGAATCCGCTTACGACTGCAGCTGTTGGACCCTCGGGCCCATGCACGTCGAGTAACCTGGGAAATAGCGGCTGCGTGCAGAATGCCGGCGCTTTGAACGGCGCTGATCGCACGTCCACCACGTCCCGCCAGTTGCAGGCTTCTCTGAAGATCATCTGGTAAACAGCAACGAACTCCACCGCCGCTCCGGTACAATCCGGGGCGGCGGTGGAGTTTAACCTCTTCTGATCGAACGCCTTTGATCTGTTCTATGAGGGTTCCCATGAAAAAAAAATTTCTGCTCCTCCTCGCGATTGCCGGATTATTTTTTTGCGGCGGTGGCGCCAAGGCTCAAAATTACGGCGAAGTCGTCAAAGTGGATCCCGCTGCGGACGCCGTGATCTCTTCCGACGCGGTCGTTGAAAAACTGGGCGATGGATTTCAATTTCTGGAAGGCCCGATCTGGGTCCACTCCAAGGGGCAGGGCTACCTGCTCTTCAGCGATATTCCGGCAAACGTGATTCGCAAGTGGGATCCCAAGAGCGGCTTCTCCGTCTATCTCGAAAAGAGCGGATACACCGGGCCGGAGGGAACCGACGCCGGCGGACCGACCAACAACGGATTCGGCACTGTGATTCTTGTCGGGTCCAACGGCATTACTCTGGACCCTCTGGGCAGAATCGTCTTTTGCGCGCATGGCGACCGCCAGGTGGTGCGCCTGGAAAAGAACGGCAAGCGCACCGTGCTGGCGAGCAAGTACGAAGGCAAGCGGCTGAACAGTCCCAACGATCTGGTGTTTCGCCACGACGGCACTTTGTACTTTACCGATCCGCCGGCAGGGCTGCGCCAGGGCGACAAGGACCCCAAGAAGGAGTTGCCGTTTAACGGAGTCTACCGCCTGCAAAAAGGGAAGCTGACTCTCGTGGCCAAGGATTTCGCGCGCCCGAACGGCATTGCCTTTTCTCCTGACGAAAAATACCTCTACGTGAATGACACGCTCCGGAAGATCATCGTGCGCTTTGACGTGGCCCCCAACGGAGACACCTCGAATCCCACGACCATCACGGATATGAATTCCGATACGCGGCCCGGTGTTCCTGACGGCATGAAGGTGGATCAGAAGGGCAACATCTATTGCACCGGGCCGGGCGGTTTCTGGATCATGGCTCCGGACGGCAAGCACATCGCGACCGTGAACATGAAGCAGCTTCCAGCAAACTTGAATTGGGGCGATGACGACGCGAAAACTTTGTATCTGACGGCGCGCACCGGGCTGTACCGAATTCGGCTCAACATTCCGGGCGTGCGGCCCTAAATTGCTCCTGGCTCGAGCGAATTGAAAATCGAAAAGAGGGTTTCACACATGGGCAAGAAACATGCGTTCCTGGTTGTGGCACTAGCCGCGCTTGTTACCGCGGTCGCGCTGTCCGCTCAAGGAGTGGGACAGATTATTCGGCTGGACCCCGGCCTCGACGCGCTCATCGCTCCGGATGCGCACATCGAAAAGTTGGCCGATGGAATGGGCTTTCTGGAAGGGCCGGTATGGGTCCACTCGACCAAGCCCGGCTACTTGCTGTTCAGCGACATTCCCGCGAACGTCATCAATAAATACAATCCGGCCGACGGAAAAGTTTCCGTGTTTCTGGAGAAGAGCGGCTTTGCCGGAGACGATCCGGGCGATGCCGGATATCAGATGAGCAACGGCCACAAGATCGTGACGCTCTATGGATCGAACGGCATCACTCTCGACAAAATGGGGCGCGTGACCTACGTGCAGCACGGCGACCGCGGCGTCATGCGGCTCGAAAAGGACGGTAAGCGCACGGTCCTCGCGAGCAGGTACGAGGGCAAGCGACTGAACAGCCCGAACGATCTTGTATACAAATCCGACGGCGCGCTCTACTTCACCGATCCGCCATTCGGCCTGCGCAAGCTCGCCGACGACCCGAAGAAGGAATTGCCTTACGCCGGCGTGTTCCTTCTTAAGAATGGCAAATTGCAGCTCATCATAAAGGATCTTCAGGCGCCGAATGGAATCGCATTTTCTCCCGACGAGAAATATCTCTACGTCAACGACTCCTTCACCAAAAAGTATTGGCGCTATGATGTGCAGTCCGACGACACGGTCGCCAATCCCAAGCTCTTTATTGATATGTCTTCGAGCAAGGAAGACGGCGTTCCCGACGGCATGAAGGTGGACAAGCAGGGAAATATCTACGGCGCGGGCCCCGGCGGCGTCTGGGTTCTCTCGCCCGAAGGCAAGCACCTCGGAACGATCAAGCCGCCCGAAAATCCGGCGAACCTGGCTTGGGGTGATGACGACGCCAAGACTCTCTACTTTACCGCGGTGACGGGACTCTACCGGCTGCATACGAAGATTCCCGGGATTCGCCCGTAAGAGCGACCCAGCGATCGCAACAGAAATTCAGGGAGAAGAATTCTGAATCAAGGAGGAGTGAGCATGAAGCGACTTCAAACAGCGGCCATCGTGGCGATCCTCGCCATCGCCCCTGGCGCGTTTGCACAGATGAAGGCGGCGCCGGCGTCATCGGCAGCCACTATCGAAGAGATCAAGAAATTTGACCACGACTGGCTTGACGCCGAAAAGCGGCTGGACGTCGCCTACTGCGAAAAGTATTTCGCCGACAGCTATGTCTTGGTCTTCCCGAACGGCCAGTCGTACACCAAGGCCGAATGGCTCGGCATCTTGAAGGGGCCGGATCATCCGACGATCGAGTACCTCGTGCCCGACGATATCCAGGTCCACTTGCACGGAAACGTCGCGCTCATTACCGACCACACAACGCTCAAGGGCCACGACTCGAAAGGCGCCAGCATGGACGGCGAGTTCCACGTGTTCCGCGTGGCCATCAAGAAAGACGGCGAATGGCGCGCGGCTGGCGTGGTGATGAACGCAATTGCGGCCAAGAAGTAGCCGGCGCGCCGGTTGGCGCGTTGTGAAAAACTTGCAAGGACAAGATTCGACGAGGAGGCACGCGATGAAATTCGGATACGCACTGACGGCGGGAATTCTTTTTCTGGCCGCGTCGTCCGTAGTGGTGCTGGGCCAGACGCCCGGCAAGACAGACGACAAAATGGGCGGCATGAGGAACGACAAGATGTCCCAGATGCACGAAAAGATGGCGGGCCAAATGGGCGGGCACATGAGCGGGATGATGAACCAGGATGAAGCCGCCAAGACCCTGGCCGTGATGGATCACATCTGGCTGGACGCCGCGCATAACCGCGACACCGGCACGATGGAGTGGCTGTTTGCGAAGGATTTCGTCGAAATTCATCCGGGCGGAGAGATCGTGGACGGCCCCACGCAAATCGCCCAGATCAAGGAACCTTCGCGCAGCATTAACGAGATTCACCCGGACGATATCAAGGTATTGTACGTTACCGGCGACACCGGGATCGTCCTCGATACCACCACGATTCGCGGTGAGAGCGGCGGCGTAAAATATGACGGCACGTTCAAAGTGATCCGCGTGTTCGTCAGGGAACAGGGCCGCTGGCGCGCCGCCGGAGCGGGCATCGCGCCGATTCAGAAGTAAGAAAGTAAGACGGCAGAAAATCTTCAGCCTGCCGGCTTTCCGTTTGCTCCCGGGTTTTTGCCCGGCGCGCGGATGGCCGGCAGGCTGAAACTGTTTTCGCCTCAGTACCAAAGATTCGCTTCCGCGACCTAAAACGGACAGTCGTCGAACTTCTCCCGGCAGTATTTCCAGGTGCTCCATTCGTACGAGTAGCCCGAGCGAATCCTTCCGAGCGACCAGTCCGTGCTGCATTTCACGTCGTACGCGCAGGAGTCAGACACTTCCGGATGCCAGTCCTTATTGATCTGCCAGAGGCCGCGACTCGCGCCGCCGTCGCCGGTCACTCCAGGGCGGTGGCTCGATTCATGCGCGACTATCCATTCCGCAACGGTTGGATTAACTCCAGCGTCTTTCGCCGCGCTATGTACGTAACTCTGAACATTCACTCGCTTGAGCTGAGTGGCGACTTCCTTGGAAATCGTTTGCGCAGATAGTTTCGGCAGATCCGCAGCCCGGTCCGTCAGGGCGTAAGCCACGGTCGTCCATAGAATCGCAAGAACGTACGCTGCCAGAAGAAATTTCTTCATCCAGTGCGGCTTTTTCTTTCTTGTCTTTCTCATGGTCCACTCCAGCGAATTTTACCACCGGCTTCTATCGTCCCGGCCAACGGGGCGGGAAAGGGGCCTACGTGCAGGCATGAGTATACCTAAAGCGAAGAAAAAGCGAAATATATTTTAGTTTTTCTTGTGGGGCAAACCAACGAATGTAACCAGAGGGCGGAGGCAGGCAAGGGGCAAATTCAGGGCCGCGGCAGGTACGCGCGGCCCCGATTCGGTCTTTGTGGATCGTCTTACCGTCTTACCTACTTGATGTTCTTCCGCAGCCAGCCGTCAATGTACTTGATAACATCATCGCTATTCCGGTCGAGGAACATCTCGTGCATGTTGCCGTGGAGGCCAACGTCTTCGAGGCGGACAAATTCATCATGAACGCCGGCCTGGTTGAGCCACTTGGGGATGCAGGCGTCAAATACGCGGTGATAGGTGCCCTCCGCGGAGAGGGACAGAATCTTGATGTCCTTCATCCCGGTGAGCTTATGGACCGGCTCCTTCTGCATGTAGCAGGGAACCTCGTCCGGGCGGTCCGACTTGTCTTCGAGGTAGGTCTTCAAGTCGTCCGGGCTGTTGACCGGGGGGTCGTAATGCATGGGCATATTCGTGATACCCCAGGCATTGCCAATCTTGCCGGTGTAAGCGACTTTTGCGGTGTCCACGTTGCCGATTTGCGGGCCGCCGGGCTCGATGGACACCATTCCCGCGACCAGCTTGGGACGGGCGTCCGCAACATTGAATCCGATTCCGCCGCCCTGAGAGTGGGTAATCAGAATGACCGGCGAGCCAATCTGGTCCAGGAGCGCAACGCCAGCCGGAACGGCGAGTTCCGACTGTTTGTCTCCCAGCACAAACTGCATCTGGCCCTTGATGAAATTATCGAACACGGGATCGCCCATCGTGCCTTTCTTGGGCGAATCGCTCGGCCACTGCGTGTACAGCTTCATGCGCGGGAAGTTGCCGCCGGAGGGAACCGGGCCGGTCCAGATCTGCTCGAGATCAAGAGCGGTGCGCAGGCCCAGCTTGCCGTCCATATCAGGAACGTAGGGCGAACGGCCGCGGGCCGGATAATCCACCATGTAGACGACATAGCCCTGAGCGATCAGGTAGTAGGCCCAGCCGGGGCGTCCGTCGGGCGTCTGCTTAAAAACGGCTCCGGTCTGGCCGGCGCCGTGAAAAAAGACAATCGGGTAGGGCTTGGTAATCTTCTTGGGCACCATCACTTCCACGTACATGGCGCCGTCCATCACTTCTTTTCCCGGGGCGCCCTTATATTCTCCCCCGACGTAGAAGATGGCCTCGCGTCCCAGGTTTTCCGTGGAAAACGTTGGTATGGAAGCTGGCGGCATGGCGGACGGTTTTTTTGCGTTGTCCGCGCGCGCCTCGAAACGGGCGCCGCCCAAAAGCACGGCAATCCCTGCGGCTAACACTGCACATCCCGACTTCATGGTTCGGGATCTCATGATCTTTTCCCCCTGTTTTCTTGCGGCTGAAATTGGACTAAATGGAAGCATCAAAGTATCACTCGGAGCGGCTAAAACAAAATACGCATTCCCTGTTCGCTGGCGGAATTGCTGTCAATGAGCGGGCAATTAAACAAATGGGCCATGCCGCCGGTGAGTCGCGAATCAGCGCGCGCTGCCGCGACGCTTCCAAGCAAGTGGCGCCAATCCGGAACGCACCCCATGTATACACTACTGGAAGGGAAATGGCAGCGGGAATCGGGCGTTCTATTAGTGGAACGGAAACTTTTCCGGGCCGTCGCGTGTGATTTGGCGCGTCTGGTTTTTGCCAAAAAGAGGTGCTATCCTAACCAAGTTGATACTTCGAACTGGGGTTGTTCTCCGGGGCGAAGTTCTTAAGTAATTCACGGAATGGCAACTTCAGGACGTTTGCTTGGCTGGCCTCTCAACCGTGTCTGAAACGCGCTGAGTGGCCCGCCCTACCCGTTTGCCAACAGGAGCCGCGAGGCAGCGCATGAGAGCTTTTGAACTGTATTCAGCGAAGGACTCCCGCGACGCGGTGGCCCTGTTGGCGCAACACTCGGCTGTGTCCAAGGTCAGAGTAATTGCCGGAGGTACCGACCTGCTGGCCGAGCTGAAATTTTCCCCGCACTCGCCCAACGTCGTTGTGGATATCTCCCGCGCGGAAGACCTTAAGTCCATAACTATGACTGAGGGCGGCCTGCGCATCGGTGCCTTGGTCACGCACACGCAAATCATGAAGTCGCCGTTGATCCGCGATCTGTTTCCCGCGCTGGTAGAAGCGGCGCACAGCATTGGCGCCGTGCAGACGCGCAATCTTGGGACGATCGGCGGAAATCTGGTGACTGCCGTTCCGTCCATGGATGGCGGCCCAACTTTGGTTGCGCTCGAGGCAATTGCCAGTATCGCTGGGCCGCGCGGACGCCGCGAAGTTCCGCTTGCCGAGTTCTGGACGGGGCCGCGAAAGACGGTACTCAAGCCCGACGAACTTCTCGCGGAGATTATCATTCCCAAACAAAACGTCGGGAAGCCCACTCATTTTTACAAGTTCGGCCTGCGCAAAGGGCAGGCTTTGGCTCTGGTCAATACCGCGGCCAGTTTTTGGGTGGATTGGGAAAAGGGAACTTTTGTCGCGCCCAGAATTGGCCTCGGCGCGGTGGCGCCGAAGGTGATTCGCGCGCCGCAGGCGGAGGCCTTCCTCGAAGGGCGCAAAATCACTCCCGAAGCAATGGCGGAGGCCGGACGGATTGCGGTTAACGATGCCAAGCCGATCAGCGATTTCCGGGCTTCCGCAGGGTATCGGAAAAATCTTGTAGCTGTGCTCACCAAGCGTTGTTTGGAAGGCGCGTACGCTCTGGCGCAGTCGAAGAAGCGATAGGGAGACTAGCGATGGTGACCGTAACGATCAACGTAAACGGGGAAAAGCGCACGGCTACCGTTCCGGCCGAAACCACGTTGCTCCGGCTCCTGCGCGATCAATTTGAATTGACCGGATCGAAGCTCGGCTGCGACGTCGGCGACTGCGGCGCCTGTACCGTGATTGTGGACGGCAAGACGGTCAACTCCTGCCTGATGCTGGCCGCGCAAGCCGATGGCCGCAACGTACTGACCATCGAAGGCCTCGCCACGAAGGATGCCTTGCACCCGATTCAAAAAGCGTTTGAAGAGTACGGGTCGCTGCAGTGCGGGTTCTGCGGGCCGGGCGTCATCATGTCCACGGTGGCGCTTCTCGATGAGAATCCCAATCCGACGATTCCGGAGATCAAGGATGCGCTCGGCGGAAATCTTTGCCGCTGCACGGGGTATGTGAAGATGATCGAGGCGATTCGATCGGCCGCCAGCGTTATGCGCGGCGAGGCCGTGGAAGCGAATCGCTAGAAATCTGGCGATCCAGTTTTGAACCAGGGTTGAGATGCAGGAGGGAGCGCACAATGGACGAAAAAGCAAAAGTTGTCGAGAAGGTTGCTCCGGCCAAGCCCGGCATTTTGCGCGAAACGACCATCGCGCCTCTGGTGGCCTACCCCATCGAAGTCGTGGTTCCCAAGGCACGGCAGCAGACGCCGGCTGTCGGCCAGCGCGCCACAAGGATGGACGGGCACCTGCACGGTTTGGGTCAGACCCGCTACATTGACGACATGGTTCTTCCCGGCATGCTCTACGCCAAGATCAAGCGCGCCGGCGTCGCCTCCGCCAAGATCAAGAGCATTGACACGTCGGAAGCGGAAAAAATGCCGGGCGTCATGGCTGTCATTACCGGGAAGGATGTTCCCGTCAATTCGTTCGGGCCTTCCATCAAGGACCAGCCTGTGCTTGCCTACGAGCGCGTGTTCCACGCGGGTGACGGCGTTGCTGCCGTGGCCGCGGTGACCGAACAGATTGCGGCCGAAGCGCTCGACAAGATCAAAGTGGAATATGAAGTTCTGACTCCCGTTCTCGATCCGATCGAGTCTCTTAAGCTGGAAACTCCAGGGGTGCATGCGCCGGCTGCGAACATTTATCAGAGTAAAGTCATCAAAAAGGGCGACGTTGAAAAAGGATTCGCGATGTCGGACCTGATTGTCGAGGGCCGGTACCGCACGCAGATGGTGGAGCACGTGCCGCTCGAGCCGCACGCCACGCTTGCCAGTTGGGATGCCAACGGCCGCGTCACGATCTACTCCACGCTGGGACGCATCACACTCGGACGCGCGGACGTTGCCCGCACGCTTTGCCTGCCGATGAATCGCATCCGCATTGTTGCGACAATTGTCGGCGGCAACTTCGGCGGCAAAAACGAAATTACAACCGAGCCGGTGCTGGCGCTTCTGTCGAAGAAATCCGGCCGCCCGGTCAAATGCATCTTCACGCGGCCCGATGAGTTCATCGCCTCAACCACGCGCCACCCGCTTATCATGGATTACAAGACCGGCGTTACCAAGGACGGCAGAATTCAGGCGCGCAAAATTCGTCTGCTGCTCGATGGCGGCGCCTACTGCTCCTGGAGCGAGACGACGCTTGGCAAAGCCTGCATCCTTTCGGCAGGCCCCTATAACATCGAAAATCTTCATGCCGAAGCGTTCGTCGTCTACACCAACAAGACGATGACGGGAGCCATGCGCGGATTCGGCGCGCCTCAGGTCTGCTTCGCGTACGAGTCGCAAATGGACGAAATCGCCGAAAAGCTGGGCATGGACCCGCTCGACATTCGCCTCGTCAACGCGTTTAACGAGGGATCCATCAGCCCGACCGGCCAGAAGCTCGAGAGCGTCGTGGTCAAGGAATCGCTCCTGCGCGCCGCGGAAAAGTTCGGCTGGAACAACAAAGGAAACGGGAACGGATCAGCCAAGCTGATCAGCGAAAACGCGAACGGAAGCGCGGTGCGGATATGAAGCGTCGCGGGCGTGGAATGGCATGCATGTGGTACCCGATCGGGTTCACCGTCGCGGCGAATCCGAGTTCCGCCGTGGTGAAGCTTGAGGAAGACGGCACCGCTACGCTATTGACGGGCACGGTGGAGACGGGCCAGGGATCGCTCACCATTCTGGCGCAGATCGTCGCGCAGGAGCTGGGAATCGCCACTGAAGACGTAGCTGTTGTCTCGGCGGATACCGATGGGACTCCGATGGATACTGGCGCCATTGCCAGCCGCACGACGTACGTCACGGGGAATGCCGCGCGGATGGCCGCGGAAAAGGTCAAGCTGATGCTCTTCGATGTGGCCGCGCCAATGCTGGGCGTGAAGCCCCACCAGCTCGAAGCCAGGGATCACAACATTCTGGTCAAGGGCTACCCGCAGCGCGCCATTCACATCTCCGATGTCGCCAATCATGCGCGCGTGATCACGGGCGAGCCGCCCATCGGCAGCGCGTCGTTCAATCCTGCAACTGTTGCACTTGATCCCGAAACCGGGCAAGGCAAGCCGTTCGGCACTTACGTGTACGCTACGCAGATTGCGGAAGTGGAAGTGGACGACGAAACCGGCGAAGTCGAAGTCCTGCGCATGGTTGCTTCGCACGACTGCGGCACGCCGATCAATCCGATGCTCGTCGAAGGACAGGTGGAAGGCGGCATCTCCATGGGCGTGGGATTTGCGCTGCAGGAAGAGATTCTTTTTGACAGCCAGGGGCGGCAGATCAACCCGAACCTGACGAACTACATCATTCCGACTTCGCTCGACATGCCCGAGGTGGAAGTGGATATCGTGGACAACTACGATCCGACGGGCCCGTTCGGCGCGAAGGGCGTGGGCGAACCTACGCTCGTTCCCACGGCGGCGGCGATTGTGAATGCGATTTACAACGCGGTGGGCGTGCGGATCACATCGCTGCCTGCGACGGCCGAGAAAGTATTTAACGCCCTCCAGGCCAAGCGCGAGGCACAGCCCAAGCAGATTACGGCGTGAGGTTTTAGTAGCACAGGCACTCTTGCCTGTGCGATTTTGTATGCTGCGCATAGGGCCGCAGTTCCAACTTACGATTGCAAGACCCGCACAGACAAGAGTGTCTGTGCTACTACTGCTGGCGCCTCGGGCTTGGGTGGCTCGAGCCACGAAGGCGCACGGGACATTTTGCTGAAACGCATCACCGCCCCGCGAAGTCCAACAAAGCAAATTCCTGCCCCGGAGCCGGGGCTTCCACGAATTTGAATTCTTGTTTGAATTTTTGAGGGAGGCGACAGATGGATTCTCTATTGAACGTCAGCAGAAGGGCCATGATGAAGTACGGCTTGGCAGCGGCGGGAGCGCCCGTGCTGGCCACGGCGCTGGGCGCATCGGCAATGGCGCAGGACGCGGGCACCGAAGCGGGGAAAAAGGGCGCGATCGGCGGACGCGCGGAAGAAGAACTGTATCCCGCCAAGGGCTTGCCGGGTGGCGGACAGCTGGAAATCCGCATGACGCAATCCATCTACACCAGCGATCCCGACCAGCTCGATGTGGCGCAGCGCATGAAGCCGTTCGATCTCGAGTCCTGGATCACGGAATGGACGCGCGTTGCCGAACGCAATGAGGAGATCGCCGAAAAGGCCGCGAGCGAGGGCTACAAAGTTACCGCCAATGAATTTTATCTCCGCGCGTCAAATTTCTATCGCGAAGCCTGCTGGCCGCAGCCCGTGGACGAGCCGCGCATGATGACCACGTACAAAAAGATGCGCGAAAACTTCGACAAAGCCTGGAAGATGACGCGGCCGCCATTTGAACGCGTTCAGGTCAATTTTGAGGGCAAGATGCTCGAAGGCTATTTCCGCAAGCCGAACGGCGCTGCGGCGGGGAAAAAGTTTCCGGTCGTGATTCCGTTCCAGGGCGCGGACACAATGGCCGAAGCTACCGTGCTGAACGCGGGCGCATACCTCGCGCGAGGCATGGCCTACCTCGTCGTGGATTTTCCCGGACAGGGCGGGGCGATGCGCCTGCACGATTTACATTTGCCTCCGGACACCGACCGCATCGCCAAGGCCTTGATTGATTACCTCGAAACGCGCCCCGATGTGGACGCCACGCGTGTTGGCATGCAGGGCATCAGCATGGGCGGCTTCGGCGTGCCCCGCGCCGCCAGCGGCGAGAAGAGAATCAAGGCGGCGTTCATGAGCAGCGGCTCGTACGATTTGAAGGCTGACCTGTTTGAATATTTCCCGCCAATTCAGGAACGCGTGCGCTGGATTATCGGCGCCAAGGACCTGGCCGACGCCCGCAAGAAGCTGAACGACTACAATCTCGGCGAAGGGCGCGCCGCCAAGATCGAAGCTCCCATGCTCATCGGCTACAGCAAGGATGATCGCATCATGGATCCGGCCGGGGCGTTCCGCCTCTATGAAGCGGCGACCCGCTCCAAGCGCGACATGGTCGAAGGCACGGGCCACGCGCAGGCCGCCAACGCGGGTGGGCCGCGCCAGATGCGCCCCGTGGTGTTTCCGGACTGGGCCGCGAAGACGCTTGGCGCGGAAGCGTAGTCATCACTCTAAGTCGCAAAAAAACAAAAGAGCCGTCTGGATTTTTCGAGCGGCTCTTTTTATTTCCGGGAATGGAAGTCCCGTTTATCAAGACTTGACGCGACTTTACGGTTTACATTTTCGAAGTAACGGCTTGATAGTGCGGACATCGATCGTGATTTTTTCTTCCAAGTGCGTCCCCTCCACTACAAGGAATGCAGTAGCGGGGGCGAGCACGGGGCAATACGCATCCTTTCGGGTTGGATACGATGAAACCGTGACAGTATATTCACCAGGTGGAAGTAAACTCGTGCTGGCCGAACCGTCCTCACCGGTCGCCGTCATGATCGAGCCAAATTGTTTGCCTTCAAAAGGTTTACGGCTTATGTCGAATCCCGCATGGACAAAGTGTCCGGTAGAGACCTCCCAAACTCGAAAACTCACCTCCCCTCCGCGAATACGCAAGACGATCTGAACGGGTTTTAGAGGCAAGACTATAGGAACGTCTACCGTGGGCATCGTGGGTGCCATGCTAGAGAAGACACTTTGGTCTGAAGGCAGCCAAAAGTCCTCTCGCTTGCTCGCACTGAATTGATATTGCTTGCAGTCCGCATCATTGGCCGCGAAAAGAGGAAATGAAAATGAACCGTCCGCAGCCGTTGTGGTATCTCGAATGAGTTTCAAATGGTAACAAATGGCAGACGCTATAACTTTTGCTCCCTCTACCGGGGTTCCGTCGGGCAACACGACTATCCCGCGCAGTGGCTGCGTACTCTCAGTTTGTGCTCCTAATTCATTACTTTGCCCCAAAAACGTGAAGGCACTCAAGACCAGCAGAAGACAAACACAAAGATGGAACGACTTTGGTTCAAGGTACTTGGCGTGAGATGCAAATAAAATTTGGACGGGTGGCCCGGCCATTTACCCTCCATTATTTCCACATCCGGAAATTGTCCCGCTCCTTAAGTCAACTTTGAGTTCTCCGATGCATGTAGGATATTTTCCTGTCGAACTTTTCAGACAGGCCGAAGCAGCAGGATGTGTGGCACCGCCACGCCAATCCTGATTGCTAACTGGCTGGCTGCTGCACATCCGTCTGGGCGCTCAAGGCGATCTTCCAAACCCCATCTTCCTTTACAAACAGCCGGACGGCCCGAGCGTTCTTGCCATTCGCGCCGGGCGCGTGAATCGAAGTCATGATCACGGCGTCCCCAAAATCATACATGTGCATGGACACCACTGCGGGACTGTGTGAACCGTCTCCATAGGCTTCCTTCTGCTTAACGAGCAGCGCCAGGCGCTCGGCCTTGTTCATGAACATGACGGGACTGATGGCCAGGCTGGCCTCGTTCACGTGCTTGGGCCAGTCGTCCGCGACGGCGTGCCATTCGTCCATCTTCGTTGCCAGCCACGCATTCACAGCGCCCTGCTGCGCGGCATTCGCCGGCTTAAACGGCAGCACTTTGCATGGATTGATGCACTCCTTGTCTTTCGGTGTGGGAGCGGAAGGCCGGTTTTTGTATCCGTCCGCGGGGATAGGCGTGTCGAGAAATACGAACGCCCGCCAGCCATCCGCGCGCTTTACCCATAAATGGGAGAGGCGCGTGTTCTGGCGCCTGCCGACAAAGCGCTGGACCTGCCCAAAATTGTTTGCCTGTATTTCTGTTTCCCCCTGGGTGTCTGCCGTCAGGGCCGGCAAGGCTTGGAGAGTCTCCGCTTTCGTCCGCGTCTTTCCCTCCGCGTTGGTCCATTCAAAGTTCGCGTCCAGAAGTTTGGCAACGGCTGCCTGATCCGCTTTGCCGAGCGCAGCGTTCAAAGACTGGTCGGCTTGCGCGGCCATATGTTCATCATCGGCAGCTGCAACGGCCCTGCCTTCCTGTACGGTCAACACGGCGCCGAACATGATGCCGATGACAATTAAATTGAAGGAAAATAGTTTCATAGGATTCACCTCTTACTTCGGCAGGACGGGCACCCAAAGTTCAAAATCGCTTAAAGCCCGGGCCACCCGCCGCCGAAGGAAATCTACCCCTTCTTTACAACTTCCTCGATGCTCGTTCCAAAATCCTTGAGCATCACCATGGCGGCGTTGCGCCCCGGCGCTCCGGTCACAGAGCCTCCGGGATAGGTGCAGGCGCCGGTCTGATAGAGGCCGGGGATGGGCATGCGATATTGGGCCCAGCCGGGCATGGGCCGCAGGTTTCCGGATTGCGCGGGCTCGCCTGAGCCGGCGTGAACGCTGCCGTGCCACATGTGCGGATTGCGGCGTTCGATATCGAGGGGGCTGACGATGAATTTCGCGAGGATCTTATCGTTCGTCAGGTTCGGCGCAAATTTTCGTAAATAATTCAAATTTGTTTCGGCGACTTGGTCCTTGATGTTGTCCCAGTGCTTCGGGCCTTCTTTTAAATCGTAAGGCTGCAGGCCGATAACCTTGATCGTGTGCATCCCCGCGGGCGCGCGCGAAGGATCGGCGACGGTGCTGCAGAAAATGGTGAGGGGGGGATCGTCTAGCCCCACGACGGCCATGGGAAGATCGTGCGCATAGCGGAGAAGGCGCCCGGGCGAGACGAGAATCGCCGATTCGCAGACCTCCAGCGTGCCGCCCTTCACCGGATAGCGCGGGGGCTCCTTGGACGCGTAATGCGCCACGATTTCGGAGATCTCTCCCTCCCACGTATCCACGCCGTCGAGAAAATCCTGGCCCCACAATTCCTTTGGCGCCATGTCCACCAGGTGCTTGATGTGCATGGTGGAAAGGACAGCTTTTTCGGCGCGGTAGGAGCTGCCGTCCGAGCACTCCACGCCGACGCACCTGCCGCTTTCGACGATCAAGCGCGTGACGGCCTTGTTCGTCAGGATCACGCCGTTATGCGCTTCGATGCACTTCGCCAGCGCCTGAGTGAGGACTCCCGATCCTCCCTTGGGAATCGGGCGGCTCGAGCGAACCGCCGAATATCCGCTGCGGCCGGACATCGGATACTGCGGAGGGGACATGCTGGCGGGCGTACCCAGCATGAACGAGCGGCAGTGGTCGTCCTCAAAATTGTCGCGAACGATCTCCCACTGGGACATCGCCAGGCGCCGCTGCCACAGCTTGCCTTGAGGATGCTCGGCCAGGCGCTCGGCCATGGATTTTCCGGGAAAGCCGGGCGGCGTCAAACCATTGCCCTCGAAGATGGATTTCGCGGCATCGAGTTCTTCATGCATGCGGCGGTAGGCGGCTGCGTCCTTCTTTGAAAACTTGGCGAACTCATCGCACGTGCGGTCGAAGTCGCGCCACTGCGTGATGTAGGTGCCGTCCGCGAACGGCATGTGGTAGACCGGGTCGGCCTGAATGTACTCGATACCGTAGTCGCGAATCAGGTGAAGTTCGTCGTTGCGCATCACGGGATTCGCTTGGATGCCGCCGTGCGCGGTCGAGCAGGTATCGTGCTTGAAGCCGGGGAGCGTCACCTCTTCCGTTTTCACTCCGCCGCCGACTAGCGGGCGAACTTCGAGCACGAGTACGCGATAGCCGGCCTTGGCGAGATACCCTGCCGTAACGAGGCTGTTGTGTCCGGCGCCGGCGACAACGATATCGAATTTGTCGGACGGTGCTGTCTGTGCCGTCACGCTGAATGGTGCGAACGCCAGCGGCGCGAGGGCCGCCGCACCTTTTGTGAATTCACGCCGCGAGATTTTTGTCATACGGTTCCTCCCTCGTGACTTATCAGGCTGCCGAAAAATTCGGCTTGCGCCGGTTTTCGTTGCACAGGCACTCTTGCCTGTGCGGGTTTGTACAGCGAAAATGGGGCCCGGAATCGAGTTTACGATTGCAAAAACCGCACAGGCAGGAGTGCCTGTGCTACGAAAATCCTCGCGAAATCAGGCCTTCTTGCCGGAATCCTTGGCGACGACCTGCTCGATGCTGGTTCCGAAATCCTTGAGCATCACGGTGACGGCGTTGCGTCCCGGCGCACCTGTGACCGCGCCTCCGGGATACGTGCACGCTCCGGTCTGATAGAGGCCCGGAATCGGCATGCGGTAACCCGACCAGCCTGCCATGGGCCGCAACGCGCCGGACTGCGCCGGGCTTTGCGCTCCCGCGTGGCAGCTACCATGCCAGTTGTGCGGATTCATGCGTTCGAGGTCGAGCGGGCTTTGAATCAGTTCGCCGAGAATTTTATCCTGCGTCAGGTTGGGCGAAAACCGCCGCATGTAGTTGAGGCAGGTGTCGGCGACTTCCTTCTTGATCACATCCCAATGCTCGGGGCCTTCCTTCAATTCATAAGGTTGCCAGCCGACGACTTTAATCGTGTGCATTCCGGCGGGGGCGCGCGTCGGGTCCGCGGAAGTCGTGCAGTGAATCGCCAGCGGCGGATCGTTGAGATTCACAACGGAGCGCGCGAAATCATAGGCGACGCGCAAAACGGTGTCCGTCCCGGCGACCAGAGCGGAATTGGCGGGCGTGATGACGCCGCCATCCACCTGATACGTTGGCGGGGTGCTGGTCGCGTAGTTCACGGCAATCATCTGCACCTCCGCCTGCCAGGTGTCCACGCCGTCAATGAAGTCCTGTCCCCACATTTCGCGCGGGGCCATGTCCACCAGGTGCTTGATGTGAATGGTCGAGAGGACAGCCTTGTCGCCGCGATACGAGGAGCCGTCCGCGCACTCGACGCCGGTGCAGCGGCCGTTTTCGACGATGAGTTTCGCAATCGCCTTGTTGGTGAGGATCACGCCGTCGTGCGCTTCGATGTATTTCGCGAGGGCTTCCGTCAGCTTGCCTGATCCGCCCTTGGGAATCGGCCGGCTGTGTTTTTGCTGGGAGAAAATGCCGTAGGCGGAGCGCCCGGTCATTGGATCAATCACGGGCTGCACGGGAAGCGGGCAACCCATCATGAATGTCCGCACGTGCTCGCTTTCAAAATTGTCGCGAATAATCTGCCAGCAGGACATGGCCATCAATCGCTGCCACAAGCGGCCCCGCGGATGTTCGCTGAGGCGTTCGGCCACCGGCTTTCCATATCCGAGCGGTGCAAACGTGGCCGCTTCAAAAATGGGAGAGACGGAAAGATACTCCTCGTACATGCGGCGGTATGTCGCCGCGTCTCTTTTGGAATGCTTGGCAATTCCCGCGCAGGTGCGGTCGAGGTCGCGCCACTGCGTGATGTACGTGCCGTCGGCAAACGGCATGTGATAGACAGGGTCCGGAAGGACGAATTCGAGGCCGTACTGGGCCAGGTCAATCTCGTTGTTTTTCAACATCGGATTTTCCTGAATCGAATTGTGCGCGGTCGAGCAGGTGTCATGCATAAAGCCGCGCAAGGTAAGCTGCGCGGTTTTGACGCCGCCGCCGACGGTCGGGCGGCCTTCGAGCAGCACAATCTTGTAGCCCGCCTTGGCGAGATATGCGGCGGCAATCATGCTGTTGTGGCCCGCGCCGGCTACAACCACGTCAAACCGGTCAGTGGTGCCCGCGCGCTCAGCGGGAGAAGAGCTTTGCGCCATTCCATTCAACGAACCGAGGGCTAGCGGAGCGAGAGCTGCGCCCTTCACAAATCCGCGGCGAGAAATTTTTGACATGAGGGCCTCCCGTGGTCCTGAACGAACGAGCGACAACACTTCGGAGTGCAAACTCTCTCTTGCGCGCGATCAACCTTTTTTCGCGACGACTTCCTCGATGCTCGTGCCCAGGTCCTTCAGCATGATGATTGCGGCGTTTCGTCCGGGCGCGCCAGTAACGGAGCCTCCCGGATACGTGCACGCACCTGTCTGATACAAGCCTGGAATCGGCATGCGGTACTGCGCCCAGCCGGGCATGGGACGCATTGCGCCGGATTGAGAAGGATCGGACGCGCCGCCGTGAATGCTGCCGTGCCAGAAGCTTGGATTCCTGCGCTCGAGATCAAGCGGGCTCATCACAAATTTCTTGAGAATTTTATCGTCCGTGAGATTGGGCGCGAATTTTCGCAAATAGTTCAGCTGCGCGTCGGAGACCTGATCCTTGAGCGCGTCCCAGTGCTGCGGACCTTCCTTGATGTTATAGGGATGGAAGCCGAGAATTTTCAGCGTGTGCATTCCGGCCGGGGCGCGCGAAGGATCAGCCACCGTGCTGCAGAACATGGAGATCGGCGGCTCATCCATGCTGGAAATGCCGACAGTATCCTCGTAGGCAAAACGCAAGAGACGTTCGGAGTTGGCCAGAATTGCCGATTCCGTGGGCGAAATCGTGCCGCCCTTGATGGGATATTTGGGAGGCTCTTTGAGCGCGTAGTGCGTAACAACTTCCGAAACTTCGCCTTCCCAGGTATCCACGCCGTACAGAAATTCGGACGGCCATAAATCGCGCGGCGCCATCTCGACCAAGCTCTTGATGTGCATGCTGGAGAGCACTGCTTTGTCCGCGCGGTAGGAACTTCCGTCCGCGCATTCCACGCCCACGCATTTTCCGCCCTCGATGATCAGCTTCGCGACGGATTTCTGCGTGAGGATGACGCCGCCGTGCGCTTCGATGTAGCGAGCGAGCGCCTGCGTGAGCATGCCCGATCCGCCTTTGGGAATTTTGCGCGGGGTCGTGCGAATGGCGGAATAGGCCGCGCGGCCGGTCATGGGGTATTGCGGCGGCTGCATGCTCCACGGCGTGCCCATCAGGAAAGCGCGGATGTGATCATTCTCGAAATTTTCGTAAAGCACATCCCACTGGGACATCGCCAGTCGCCGCTGCCAAAATTTTCCCATGGGGCTGGCGGCGAGCCGCTCACCGAGAGGCTTGCCCATGCCCGGCGGCAGGAACTGGTCGTCGCCGAAAATGTCCCGCGCGGCTTCGGCTTCATGAAACATGCGGCGGTAGGCCTCGGCGTCTTTTTTGGAAAATTTCGCAAGCTCTTCGGTGGTGCGATCGAGGTCGGCCCACTGCGTGATGTAACTGCCGTCGGCGAACGGCATGTGCATGATGGGATCGGGAGAGATGTATTCCAGGCCGTAATCGCGCAGGTTGATTTCGTTATTGCGTATCAGCGGATTGGCCTGAATTCCGTTGTGCGCGGTCGAGCAGGTGTCGTGCTTGAATCCCGGCAGCGTCAACTCTTCCGATTTCACTCCGCCGCCGATGACGGAGTGGAACTCGAGGACGATGCAGCGGAAGCCCGCCTTCGACAAATAAGCAGCCGTGATCAGGCTGTTATGCCCGGCTCCGGCGACAACGATATCGAAGCGGCCGCCGGGAGATGCGACTTGGGGTTCCGGGGCCGTTGGGACGAATGCCAGCGGCGCCGCCCCATCCGTGAATCCACTCCGCGCGATTTCGCTCATGGCTTTGGCCCCTTCCGGGAGCAGGTTTACTTCGCTGTCGGTGCCGGTTCGCCGGGTCCCGTGTAGCGCAGAACGAACAGGCCCAGTTGCCGGTCGGTGACGAAAATATTTCCGCGCGTATCCACCAGAACATTTTCCGTCTGGTTGACGAGTTTATCGTAGGGGTAGGGCCCCAAGCGCTTAGTCGGCTGCGGAGGAATGAACCAGCCGGTCTCTTTCGGCAGGCGCGGATCGGAGATGTCATAAATCCGCAGCCCTGCGTTGAAGTAGGTGAGATAGATCAAGTCGCCCTGTTTTTCGACATCCGGCGAGTGCTGCAAAATATTTGTGTTGTGCGGACCGAAGCGTCCGCCCTTCTCGCAGAAATCCTTGTAGGGAGCGTCGGGCGGCGGCACAGGCGTTGGCAAAATGGAAATCATTTTCGGTTTGGTGGGATCGCTGACGTCGAGCAGGGCATTCAAGTACATCGCCTGGGTCGTGCATGCTTTCGGTCCCGTGGGCGAATCCGCTCCGCCGGTTCCTTCCGAATGCACGTAGACGATCGGCTTGCCGGGAATTTTCATGGCGTCGTGGACCTGAATGCCGCCGAAGAGATCTCCAAAGTCGAGCTTGCCGACGAGCTTGGGATTTGCGATATCGCTGATATCGAGCTGCACGAACCACGGCGTGTAGCCGAGGTAGGCCATGTTGCCGTCAATGTAGGCGGGGCCGTGGAAGCCGTAAATATTTTTGCCGAGCGGCGGTTCGCCGTCTTTTTGGCCGGGCATCCACCAGCGGCCAGCTTCTCTTGGCTCCTTAGGATCACTGACATCGAGGAATACCAGAATTTGTCCGTTGTAGCCGGGCATGCCCGCGGCCAGATTGGCGTATTTGCCGCCGGGATAGCCGTTGCGATGCGTGCCTGTGCCGTTGGTCTTCCAGCGGGAAAGCTCTTTCGGATTCACGGGATCGCTGATGTCCCACAGGATGACGCCCTCATCGCGCTGCACGTTCGGATCATGCGACATGTACGCGGGGCGATTTTGCAGCGCGGTGATCATCAGGTTGCCGTGCAGGTCCACCTGATTCGTATCGCCGTTGGGCGGGCCGGGAATAAACTTCACGACCTTGGGATTTGTGGGATCGGTCACATCCACGATGGTACAGCCGTGAACCCAAAGGTGCGCGACGTAGAGATACCATTTGTCGCCGACGCGCTTGATCGCCATTTTGATGTTGCCGGGGTGCCCGTCCATATCGCTGTAGCCGATTGGCTTCAGGTTGCTGGCTTCCCAGCCCTTGGGGATATCGTCGGTGAAGCCGGGTTTCGCAAAAAAGGCAAGATTCGCCAGCGCCAGCGCGGCAAGAAGAACGACGCGCGCGGCAAACTGGCCTGCGGATGATTTCATTTCAAGGCTCCTTTGGGAACGGTCCCGTATGCAATGCCTGGAGTGTATCGCACAGAAAGTCTGTCGCTGAGTAAATTTAAGATGGGAACGCCTCGCGTCAACTCGTAAAAAAACGGCCGTCATTCCGAGAGTCTGTGACTTTTTTGATTTTTCGCGCAGAGCGACGCTGA
>VFSW01000499.1_pt1 | contig 57875 bp, 48 predicted proteins | sample 5358111 | NCBI WGS metagenome assembly VFSW01 (sample SAMN11554181, study PRJNA540505) | mine drainage metagenome | isolation source: sediment from site ElyBrook_90M | place: USA: Ely Copper Mine, Vershire, VT | collected 2017
ACGTTAATTAAATATCTTGCTAACCTAAGAATACGACTTCATTATCTTACTAAAAGACGTGAAGATAGATTGCTTTTTGATTATCAAAACCCCCTAGCAGAGGAGCTCGGATTTAAAGATAAAGACAATCGTCGTGCCAGTGAGTTGATGATGCAACAATACTATCAAATTGCAAAATCTGTATTAATCATCAACACCATTATCATTGAACAGGTCAAAACACACATCACCCATACACAAGGATTTAGCCAACAACAGACTTTATCCACACATTTTATTCGCCAGAATGATTTACTAGGAACTATTCCTGAGAATCTTTTTAGCCTAAAACCTCAATATATTTTTGAGGGTTTTTTGATGCTTCAAAAATATCCAAAACTGCGGGGTTTTACACCCAGCGTCATTAGGGATTTGTGGCGTGCACAAAAATTAATCAATCATTCATTTCGTGCTAATCCTGACAATCAAGCCCTGTTTATGGAAATTCTGCGGCAGCCCTTAAGGACAGCCGAGGTATTAAAGCGCATGAATTATTTCGGCATTTTGGGCAGATATATCCCTTCATTTGGCAAAATTGAAGGGCAAATGCAGCATGATTTATTTCATGTTTATACCGTCGATGAGCACATTCTTCGTGTATTAACAAATTTAAGACGCTTTGCAGTCCCGCAGTATGATCATGAATTTCCCTTTTGTTCGATCTTAATGCGTCAATTTGACAGAGTTGATCTCCTTTATATCGCCGCACTATTTCATGACATTGCTAAGGGCCGCGGTGGGGATCATTCAACCTTAGGGTGTGTGGATGCTCAAGCCTTTTGCAACACCCATGGCTTGTCTAAGCCAGATACTGATTTGGTTACATGGTTGGTGGAAAATCATTTACGCATGTCTTCGGTAGCACAAAAACAAGATTTATCAGATCCTGAAGTCATAGAAAAATTTGCCTACAGAACACAAGATAAAAGACACCTCACGGCTTTATATCTTCTCACCGTAGCTGATGTCAGGGGGACGAGTCCCAAAGTATGGAATGCTTGGAAAGCAAAATTACTTGAAGATCTTTATCGATTAACTGAGCGCTATTTTTCAGGGCATCAAACGGATATTGATACGGAAATTGAAGATAAAAAGAAAAAAGTTGAATACACATTAAAGCATTATGGTTTAACTAACCCAAATCAAATCAAACTCTGGCAAATCGTAGACTCTCACTACTTTCAACGCTATGACGAGAAAGAAATCACTTGGCAAGCCAGATCTCTTCAAGGGGTCATAGAGGTTAAAAGATCCGTTGTTAAGGCTCGCTTGTCGCCCTTGGGTGAAGGAATCCAAGTACTCATCTACGCTCCAGATCAAACGGCATTGTTCGCTCGAATCTGCGGTTATTTTGAAAAAATAGCCTATACCATTCAGGAGGCAAAGATTCATACTGCCCTCAATGGCTATGCACTAGATACCTTTCAGATAGTTCATCGCAGCGCAGAAAACGATCATTATCGTAATGTGATTAAACGTATCGAAGAAGAATTGCAACAAAGACTTGAACAACAAAGCCCCCTTGAGGCGGTTCTTAATTCTCGAATTTCAAGACATCTACAACATTTCCCCATCACAGTGATGGTTCATTTTGGCGAGAGAGAGCGAAATCAAGATCGATCCTTAACCATCGTGGCGGGTGATAGACCTGGACTACTGTATAGAATTGCCCGAGTATTGGTAGAGCACCAAATTAGTTTAAAAAGTGCTCGTATAAATACCCTTGGAGAGAGAGTTGAAGATATTTTCATTCTTGATGATAAAGGTTTAGAACGACTTGATATCCGAGACACTATTCGCCAAGAATTAATTGATGCGTTAACGTAACAGCACCCAAGGTATTCTTTATCTTGGGTGCTGTTAGGCTTTCCTGATTATTAGTTATCAAACCCTCTAAACCCTAAATTCCCACCTCCGTTGTCACTGTGTTCGCCCAAATGATTAAGGGCGTTACTCAGTAACGTGGTTTGTGGAATGACCGTCAACACCCCACTAGTCACAGTAGTATCAATAGTTGTTGGGTTTGCGCTATTCAAGGCCCCCACAGCGGTAACATAGTCGCCAACGTTGACAGTCAAATTAGTTTGGGAATAATTAATAGTGACGCCCTGTACGGTAAATGGTGTGATCACTCCACCTACGGCACCAGAAGTCGCGAGACCAGAGACGCTGACAAAACCTGAAAGGGGTGCTTTAATTACATTAAAACTATTGACACGGCGATTAGAGGAGGCGTCAACATAAGTGGAGACAACTACGTATACAGGGGTTATTGTTAATTGACTGAGGTAAGTATTAAAGTTGTTGATATTAAAGGCGGAAAACTGAGTAGCCGTTCTATCAGCGATCTCTGTATTGCAATCCACAATCATTGATTGACCCAATAGGCTTATTGTGTAGGCAGGCAATGAACTCGAACAGTTTGTTGATGCATTGGCGCCTTGAGTGATACCAGAGATGGTAATAGGTGCTGTGTAGATTGTCCTTGATAGAGAAGAGGAGATATCCGACTGTATTGAATTAGCAAGAATCGTTCCGTTGGTTTGTACAGTACCAGTTAATTCCACTTTTGAACCCACCACTGGAAGCTGAACACTCAGAGCGCTACCATCAACCGTTACACCACGAACCACAAAGGTGCTTCCCGAGACAGAGGATACGGTTCCTTCAATTTCTACTGTTTGACTAACTTGTAATGTGGCCCCTCCAGGATTAAGGGAATTCGCGCCACTCGAAGCATTCACCACATTAGGTAAAAATACATTAGTACTTGGCGCAACAAGCCCCCGGGCCGATACGAAACTGCCGTTTGTAATAATCGAGCAACTACCTTGGGTGCCGTTGAGTGTACAAATCGGCGTGGAACTTGATGTGGATAAATTAAGTGTTTCCCCACCAATTGTATAAGTGGTGCCATTGCTAGTGGTGGATACCGTCACTATACCTGACACCTTAAATGGATATAACTCTGTGGAAGCCTGATTATCCGTAACAAACGCCTGCGTAAAAATAGGATTGGTCTCATCCCAAGCGCTAACCATCGTGGCTACAATTTGAACCTGGGAAGTTCCAGATACAGCATAGGAGTAACCATAGACAATCACATAGGAACCATTTGTTGTGCCACTGGTGGAAACTAGATTAGATTGTCCTGTAATAACCGTTGGACTGCAGGTATTAGTGGAGACGCAAGCTCGTTTATCCACAAAGGCTGTACTGGAAGTCACTTGAACACTCTGCCCCATGACAGTAATGGTGCCAGCAGTCAGATCACTTGCATCCACATAGCCCCTAACCAATGGCGCAATTCTGACCTCTTTCGCTACTGGAAGTGCATTAGTACTGTTGGTGGCAGAATTTACTGCTACGGTCATACCCACTTCAGGGGAGAGTAAACCGCTTGTTGCTAGAGCGCTGTTTGATGAATTACCAAGAATTCCCGTATCTGCATCCACAAAATTGGCAGAATTGGTATCAAACTCATGGCCATTAACAAAGACACTACCCAGAGCTGTAACAGTACCGTTGGAAACACTTGCTGTGGACTGCAAAGCTGTAGGCGTTGCAGAGCTACTGGTGGTTGTTCCTCCCCCACCGCCTCCGCCACAGGAAGCCAAACCAATCGTCAATAACATCACAGCTGTGACCACCCATTTTCGATCTGCGCAGAACTTCATGATTGCTCCCCTTTTCGCGTTAGCCATACATGGGAATTTTACCCATTTTTTTATAGAATGCAAGAGGATACTAAACGTATTTCAAAAATTATTTAAAATCAATCGTCTGGAGTATCTATTCCGAGTTCTTGAGAAAAACCAAAAGTATTAAAGTCGCGTATTCTCATGGGATAGAGAACACCATCCAAGTGGTCACATTCATGTTGAACAACCCGTGCATGAAAGCCTGAAACAGTTCGATCAATCACCTCACCTCTTTCGTTCATGCCTTGATAACGCAAATGGCTGTAACGTGGTACTCGACCTCTTAAGCCAGGGACAGAAAGACAACCCTCCCAATCCTCATTCATCTCTACAGACAAAGGAGTAATAGTAGGATTAATGAGGACAGTCATCGGTACCTCCTCAACATCTGGATAGCGCGAATTATGTTTTACACCAAAGATAACTACACGCAAACTCACGCCAATTTGAGGTGCTGCTAATCCCGCACCATCTAAGTGAGCCATGGTGTCAAACATATCTGTTAATAATGAGAGCAGAAAAGGATCGTCTACGTTTTCCACTGGTTTTGCAATTTCTTTTAAGATGGGATGTCCCATCCTCAACACTGGTCTAATTGCCATAGGACCCTTCGTGCTGTTTCAACCATTTCAGAAATTGCTGCCCAACTTCATGGTGTCTCACTCCAAAGGCTATTGTGGCTTTTAAATACCCTAATTTACTACCACAGTCATAACGGATACCTTCGAAGGGGAGCGCCAAAACATCCTGATCTTTTAGCAAACTAGCAATACCATCGGTGAGCTGTATCTCACCACCGCTACCTGGTTGAACTTGTCTTAAATAATCAAAAATTTCAGGGGTCAGCAAATATCGACCAACAACGCCAAGAGTTGATGGAGCTTTGTCAGGCTCAGGTTTTTCTACAATTTGGATAATTTTTTGCAACGTATTTTTTTCTTGAGTAGCCACAATACCATACTGTTTTGTTTCCTCTCGCGCCACCTGTTGAACACCCAGCACCGAGGAACCCGTTTGATTATATAAGTCAACCATTTGCCTTAAAACAGGCTTCTTGGAATCAATCAAGTCATCGGCCAATAAAATCGCAAAAGGCTCATCACCCACCAAGGATTCTGCACACAAAATAGCATGCCCTAAGCCTAAGGCCTCTGGTTGCCTTACATACACACAGCTGACATTTTTAGGAAGTAAACCTCTTATGTTTTCTAAAAGTGTCGTTTTTCCTCTTTGCTCAAGCTCTGCCTCCAACTCATAAGCCTTATCAAAATGATCCTCGATCGCTCTTTTTCCACGACCCGTAACAAAGATCAGCTCAGTTATGCCCGCAGCCACTGCTTCCTCGGCTGCATATTGAATTAACGGCTTATCCACTATGGGGAGCATTTCTTTAGGACTGGCTTTGGTTGCAGGCAAAAAACGACTACCTAATCCTGCCACAGGGAACACGGCTTTTCTAATGGGTTTCATTTAATTAATTATCCTAATCCAATTAACTCTATCAATTCTTGCTCATTGAGTATGGTAATACCTAATTCATGAGCACGATCTAATTTACTTCCTGCCTCACTACCTGCCACGACAAAATGTGTTTTAGTAGACACACTGCTGGCAACCTTCCCGCCCACTTGTTCAATTTTAAGCCTGGCTTCATCACGGCTTAAATGAGGAAGTGTCCCCGTTAATACAAACACTTTCCCCGCAAAAGGAAGATGTTGTATGGGTTCAATCTTTGGCCAATAAATCCCCGCTTGGAGTAACTTATTAATGACTTCACTATTATGCTCTTCTGCAAAAAAATCATGAATAGACTCTGCAATAACAGGCCCCACATCTCTTACTGCCAGCAACTCCTCTTGCGAAGCTTTCATTAATTGATCTATTGTACCAAAATGAGTCGCCAGATCTTTGGCCGTGGTCTCGCCCACATTACGAATACCTAAAGCAAAAACAAACCGAGGAAATGTTGTATTCTTACTGCGCTCAATTGCCGACAACAAGTTATCAATAGATTTCTGTCCAAAAAGAGGTAGTTGCATTAATTGATCATTTGAGAGCTCATAAATATCTGCAGGAGTATTTAATAAACCTAACTCAACAAATTGTTCAACACGTTTATCTCCAAGCCCTTCAATATTCATAGCGCGGCGATGACAAAAATGCACTAAAGCCTGTTTTCTTTGAGCAGGGCAATATAGCCCTCCAGAACAACGTAAAGTCGCTTCATCTTGTAGACGATATACATGGCTGCCACATACCGGGCAACCTGTTGGCATAGTGAATGGTAAAGATAATGGGGAGCGCTTTTCCAACATTACCTTCACCACTTCCGGAATCACATCGCCCGCTCGCCTGACCCAGACACTGTCCCCCACCCGTACATCTTTTCTTTTTAGCTCATCTTCATTATGCAAAGTAGCGTTTGTAACGGTAACCCCACCCACAAAAACAGGTTTTAACCGAGCCACAGGAGTGAGCGCACCAGTTCTTCCAACTTGGACATCAATAGCCAATACTTCCGTCACAGCCTCTTCCGCTGGAAACTTATGAGCAATAGCAAATCGTGGGGCTCTCGAGACAAAACCTAGCTGTTGTTGAAGCATGAGATCATTCACTTTATAAACCACTCCATCAATTTGGTAAGGCAAAGAGGGACGTAATGTGTTTATCGTTTTGAAATAATCTAATAATCCTGATACTCCTAATACTGTTTTTCGGATATCAGCAACTGGAAAATGAAGGGAAATCAACCAATCCATTAGTGATGAATGTGAGCTGAAATCGCCCACTCCTTGAGCCACACCTAAACCGTAGGCAAAAAAAGATAACTTACGTTGTGCTGTCAGCGAGGGATCTAGTTGGCGCAAGCTCCCTGCTGCTGCATTGCGTGGATTAGCAAACAACTTTTCTCCAGACCTTTGCTGATTGCGATTCAATTGCTCAAAGTCTTTCTTCAACATCAGTACTTCACCGCGTACCTCCAAAAGAGGGGGAGCCTCTTTACCATATAATCTTAATGGGATGGAACGAACTGTTTTCAAGTTAAGCGTCACATCCTCTCCCCTCGCGCCGTCGCCCCTCGTACTTCCCTGTATAAAAAGTCCGTTTTCATAAACTAGATTTACCGCAAGACCATCAAATTTTGGCTCACAGACATACTCAACTTCGTTGACTTGTAGAGCTTCCCTAATGCGACGATCAAAGTGAATGATATCTTCTTCAGAAAACCCATTATTGAGTGACAACATGGGTAGCCGATGTGGGACTTCAATGAATCCCTCCTTGGGAGCCGCTCCCAATCTTTGAGTGGGAGAATCGGTTGTTACATACTGGGGGTAATATTGCTCAAGATCCAATAATTCTTTAAATAACAAATCAAATTCCGCATCCGTAACAGAAGGTTGATCAAGGGCGTAGTATTGATAGTTATACCGATCAATAAGCTCTTTGAGCTCCTGTATTCTCTTGGCAATTAAATCTGTCATTACATTGAAAAAAGCTTTTTAGCTACAGCCTCACCTGGAGTGATACCGAACTCATTCATCTCGAGGTGAATTTTATCCATCTGTTTTTTGATACGTTCAATTTGCTTTATTCCTAAGGGCTTGAGATTATCGTCCACGACTATGCCGCCGAAATTTGCAACCAATTCATTCGCGCAGGTAAAGGCATCAGTAATAGCTTCTGCAACATCCCTAATTTGCGGAACATCAATAATAAATGTGAGCCCTTTTAACAAGTTCGGATCAGTCTCGATATCCAGAATGGGTTTTAGATCTTTATCTCCTAAGGTATAGAGCGCCTGAGAAGAAGCATTAAACGCATGAAAAAGTCCATCATCTTCAAGCGATAGCCCTTTTTCAAGAAGAAAATTTTTCACACCGCTCATCGATACAGCTGTCTTTTCACCGAACAAAATATTAAGCCCTATCATGATGTCCACCTTGGCACAAAACTCTTCAATTGTTTTGGCCCGCTCAAATAGCTCTTTCTCACGATGGGAGCGGATGGTTAGATGAAGCCCTGTAGCAAACAAGGTTAGGCTAGCTATGACCTCTTGCCATCTGGTTTCTGTTAAAGGTCCAGAGCGACTTGATACAGGCATGATCACTCTGAGATATCGATAGGTTTGTGATGAATCAAACTTTTCTAGATCAACCCAACTCTCAGAATCTGTTTCATAAACTTGCCAGTTTACACTGCCGTATAAACCCTTAATAGATTGAATAGCTTGTACAAGTGGTCTGTACTGGAGATCCTCCTCAGCAGAAAACAACACAGACCACTCAAATTTAGAGTTAACCTCTTCAACTTGCTTTAACGAAATAGGAGTGTCACCCTTCTTGAGATGACTGGCTTGGGTCTCCCTCTCATGACCTGCCAACCTGATAAGTGGTTCATCATCTCCCTCAAAGGATCTCGAGCTAACAGGCGCAGCTTTTGGTTCATCGTTAATGATTGTTTTTTTATAACGATAGGCTTGCACGCGACCTATAAAGAGAAAGACAATAACCAGCACAACTCCCATAATAATTAGATATATTTGTAAACTGGTCATTCTTATCCCTTATTAATCAAACTGAAAGTGTTTCAGTTAAACGTATAGCCTCGTCCACATCAACGGCTACCATTCTCGATACTCCCGACTCAGCCATGGTGATACCCACTAACTGTTGAGCCATTTCCATGGCAATTTTATTATGAGTAATAAACAAAAACTGAGTAAACTCAGACATTTTAGTCACCAGCTTCACAAACCGCTCAGTATTGGCGTCATCTAATGGCGCATCCACTTCATCAAGTATACAAAATGGAGCAGGATTAAGTTGAAATAATGAAAAGACTAAAGCTAAAGCAGTTAAGGCCTTCTCACCACCTGATAACAAATGTATTGAAGTGGTTTTTTTACCAGGGGGTTGAGCTATTATTTGAATTCCCGCATCCAAAATCTCATCCCCAGTCATTTCAATTCGTGCATAGCCACCAGCAAACAAAGATGGAAACAAAGTACTAAAACTTTCATTCACTTGGTTAAAGGTCGCGTTTAACTGCTCTCTGGTGTCACGATCAATTTTTTTCATGGCGTTTTCTAGTGTCTCAACAGCCTCTTGTAAATCGGCCTGCTGAGAATCAAGATATGTTTTTCTCTCTCGTGAAGATTCTAATTCAACCAAAGCCGCCAAGTTAACTGGTCCTAGGGCTTCGATATCCTTCTGAACCTTAGTGATATCAGCTTGCAGAGTGGAAGTTTTAACCCCCTTTTCTAACTGGGCCGCTAACACTGTCTCATCCGCATTATTTTCCGCCAAGATCAAATGGGCTTGCTCTACACCAAGACGAGCTTCTTGTTCCTTTAAACGCAAATCACTTAATTTTTCTCTTAAGGGGTCTAGTTGCTGCTCTAAACGTAATCGATTTTCTTCAGTGTCACGCATTAGCGCAGCACAATTATCCAAATCAATACGCGCCTGTTTTAATGTAATATCAACTTGCTCTCTAACCTGCAATGCTTGCTGCAGGCTGGCCTCTGTTTGCTCTATAGAAATGGTATCAAGGTGTTGTTGCAACTCCTGCAAACGAGGCTCTTTATAACGTAAACTGTCAATCACAGCCTGATGATTATGATTAATCATCTCAATCTTTGATTGAGCCGTCTTGAATAAATAAGTAGATTCCCGTTCAGCCCCAGTGGCAGCTTGAAGTGCTTTGCGACACATTTCAAGACTTTGATCCGCATTCTTTGCCGCGGCATCTAAATCAAAAAACTGTTTTTTTACGCCTTGTAAGCCATCTTCAAAAGCTTTAATGTCGGCGGTATAACGATTCAATAAAGTGTTTTCCTCGGCGTGCTTGATGGCAATCTCATTTAACTCTACTTGCAACTGTTGCTGACGTTGTTCAAAGCGCAGCTGTTCAGCCTGTAAACGCGAACTTTCCACTTCTAAGTTTCGCAATTTATTACTTTCATAACGTAAACTCTCACTGCGTTGAGTGAGCTGATTTTTTACCTCCACCAATGTCTCTTCGGCAAGCAAGGCCTCCTTCTCAACCCTCACACTCACAACCAGTAAACGTTCTTTTTCTGCGAGCAACTCCTCAATCTCACGGGCTCTAGTAATCGCTCCATGAACCTCAATCTGAGGGGCAAAAAATTCCACGGTAGAATGCGTGACGCAATGACCTTGCACAGTCACCAATATGACGTCTTGAGGTAGGCTTTCCATTAAAAGAATAGCTTCTGTTAAGGACTCAACGACGTATACGTCATCTAACCATTGCCTTAGTAAACCTTGAAGGGACTGCGATTTAGCAGTCACCGCCGTAATAAGTCGGGTACCCCAAAGCTCATTTTGTATGACGGCAGACTCATAGGGTCGCGCCGAAGCCTTGAATAAACTAAAACCTAGGGGCAGACGATTCTCTCCCCAGTCAATCACCGGATTAAAATCCTTGACCTCCAACGCACGCAGACGGTGCTTTAATACCGCTTCAAGCGCTGTTTCAAAATCTGGCTTCACATCAAGCAATTGCCACAGCAAGGGTAATTGATCTAAACCATGCGCTTTGACTAATTCATTGGCATTCGTAGAGGTGGCAATTTTTTGTTGTAGTCCAATTAATGCTTTTAACTGTGCATCAATGTTTGCAATCTGTTTTTGATGTTGCTGGAGTACCACATTGGCGGAACGAACCAGCGTTTCGCAACGCTTAACCCTCAGATCTAAGGAACTCACCGTAACGCTTAAAATACTCAGCTTCACCTCTCTCTCACGTACTTCTGAACGCAAACGATTGAGTTCTGATAAGTCCGGAGCTGTTAAAGAGATACGTTCTTTATCTAATCGCTGTTGACGCTCCTCGTACTGCTGCAACAAACGCATGCCGGCGTTGTAGTCTGATCGCGCCTTAGTTAATTGACTCTCTGTTTTAACTTGCTCTTCACGAACCATGTTCAACGCTTGTCTGGCTTGCTTGGCTTGCTGTTCTGCCTGCGGTAACTGCGTTTGAGCATCCCTTACTCTGGCGAAAGCTAACTCAGTGAGTTCCTTGGCCTTAGCAAGCTCTCCTTGGTGCTGTTGTAATGATTGTTCATCGCTGTGCAAGCGTTGCTTGGACTCATTAATCTCTTGATTAAGGCGAGCTATTTCCGCCTCTAAACGTTTTTTCTCATTACGTAACACATTGAGCTCACTCTCAATACGCGACACATCACTATTGGCCTGAAAGACGTGACCTTGGGCAACATTTACGGAGTCAGATGTGTCATGATGCTCTTGCCGGATGAGCTCAAGACGTTTCTCTGTTTCTCTTAAATTAGCAATTCGTTCATCTAATTCGTTCTGAACTTTTTCCAGCTCTTTTAGAGCTCGCTGTCGGGTATTTTCAGCATCTCTTTTTCTGGCGTAAAGTAATAAGTTTTGTAAGTTTGATAGCTCAGATTGCAAGCCTTTATATTTTTCCGCAACAACCGCCTGCCCCTCGAGCTTTCCAATCTGATTGTCTAACTCTCTTGAAATATCTGCTGTACGAGATAAATGACCTCTTGCATCGTTTAAACGCAGCTCGGTTTCACGGCGGCGCTCTTTATAGCGTGAAATCCCTGCCGCCTCTTCCAGAAAAACTCTTATTTCCTCAGGTTTTGATTCAACAATACGCGAAATCATCCCTTGCTCAATAATAGCGTATGCCCTAGGCCCAAGACCGGTTCCCATAAATACGTCCTGTACATCCTTGCGTCTCACATGGGTGTTATTGATGTAATAATTGGATACCCCATCGCGAGCGAGAACACGCCTTACAGAAATTTCGGCATACTGTGACCATTGCCCTGGCGCTCGGCCATCCGCGTTATCAAAAACCAGCTCTACGCTGGCCCGGCCTTGAGGTTTACGATTAGTCGTCCCACCAAAAATCACATCTTGCAGAGTTTCACCACGTAGCTGTTTTGCTTGTGACTCCCCAAGCACCCATCGAACGGCATCAATAACATTAGATTTTCCGCAGCCATTGGGTCCTACAATACCAACCAATTGACCGGGAACGGGAATCTGTGTTGGTTCTGCAAAAGACTTAAATCCTGCTAATTTTATATGTTTTAAATGCAATTTAACGCCAGCCACTAAAAAAGGGGTTTAAAATAGTGATTTTACCTTATCCCGCGTATAGGACAACAACTATGGCAAACGAACCAAGTAAACAATTAGACACTTTTGTTAACCCGTCTCCAGAAAGAGATTATCTGATTCACATGGAAATCCCTGAGTTTACTTGTTTATGTCCCAAAACAGGGCAACCTGATTTCGCCTGGTTTACTTTAGATTATGTACCTGACCAAAAGAACGTAGAGTTAAAGAGCCTTAAATTATACATGTGGTCCTATAGAAATGAAGGAGCCTTTCATGAGGCGGTCACAAATAAGATCTTGTCAGACTTGGTCAATACTTGCCAACCACGGTTTATGAGACTTTTAGCCAGATGGTACGTGCGTGGGGGCATTTATACTCATGTGGTGGTAGAGCACACAAAAGAAGGCTGGATACCCAAAGTCACTATTCCACCCCTGGCATTCAGTCAAGAAACACCTTTAACACACACCTTTGGTTAAACATGAACCCTCGTTTAGACTTATTGCAACCCTACCCATTTGAACGCCTGCGAGGCTTAATGAAAGGGATCGCAGGGAACACCACACTACCCTTTATTGCCTTGTCGGTGGGGGAACCCCGCCATCCTACTCCGCAATTTATTAAAGAGGCATGGCAAAGAGAAGCATCAGCACTGGCTTACTACCCCACCACACTCGGCCATGAACAATTACGAGTCAGTATTAGCCAGTGGATTAGCAAACGCTTTAAGGTAGACCAGCTCGACATAAATTCTCAAATCATCCCCACCCTTGGGAGTCGTGAGGCCTTGTTTTCAATCATTCAAGTGCTAGTCAACACCGAGGCAACGAAGCAATATGTCATTTGCCCTAATCCGTTTTATCAAATCTATGAAGGTGCTGCACTGTTAGCGGGGGCGACACCTTATTTTGTTAATTCTAATTCCATTCATCATGAGATCGATTACTCACAAATTGATCCGGCAATTTTAAAACAAACCGCCGCGCTATTTGTGTGTTCCCCAGGCAATCCCACTGGGAAGGTTATGACTCTCGAGCAATGGCAAGCGTTATTTAAACTGTCCGATCAATATCACTTCACCATTATTAGCGATGAATGTTACACAGAAATTTATCCCGATGAAACCAACCCACCAATAGGAGCCCTGACGGCCTGTCAAATGCTAGGACGGCACCATTTTGATAGATTAATCGTCATGAGTAGCTTATCCAAGAGATCAAATATTCCTGGCATGCGTTCCGCCTTTGCAGCAGGTGATGCTAATATCCTTAAATCATTTTTACTGTACCGAACCTACCATGGGAGCGCCATGAACCCTGCTATTCAAAAAGTCAGCGAACTGGCTTGGCAGGATGAAGAACATGTTATCGAAAATCGGCGTTTATACCGAGAAAAATTAACTATTTTTTATGATATTGTAAACAGCAGTATTGCCTTAGAAAAACCTGAGGCCAGTTTTTATTATTGGATAAAAACACCCATTGATGACGTCCTCTTTACGCAGCAACTGTTTGCTAAATATCACATACAGGTATTACCTGGAAGCGTATTAGCAAGAGAACATCAGTCTATTAACCCTGGCAAAGATCGTGTGCGCGTAGCGTTAGTGGGAAGCCTTGAGGAAACCATTGACGCCGCACACCGAATTAAAGAATTTGTTTCACAACTTTAGGAAACCCAATGATGAATTTGCAACCACTTATTGAAGAAGCATTTGAACAACGCACAGAGTTTACTCCCACAAATGCCCCCAGCGATCTTAAGCAAGGAATTGAAGAGGTAATTCATGGATTGGATACGGGGACTTTACGTGTTGCCGAGAAAATTAATCATGAGTGGGTCACCCATCAATGGTTAAAAAAAGCAGTACTACTATCCTTTAGGCTACGCGACAACACCATGAGTGAAGGGGCCTTTACCCGTTATTGGGATAAAGTGGATAGTAAATTTAGCTCCTATGAGGCAGCTGATTTTGAACAAGGTGGTTTTCGTGTTGTGCCGCCGGCAAGTGCTCGACGTGGAAGTTTTATTGCTAAAAACGTAGTATTAATGCCCTCCTACGTCAATATCGGGGCTTTCGTAGATGAAGGAACCATGGTAGATACTTGGGCTACGGTAGGGTCCTGCGCCCAAATTGGTAAAAACGTTCATTTATCAGGAGGAGTTGGGATCGGTGGAGTGCTAGAGCCGGTGCAGGCGAATCCAACCATTATTGAGGATAACTGTTTTATTGGGGCGCGTTCAGAGGTAGTGGAAGGAGTTATCGTGGGAGAAGGATCGGTGATTTCAATGGGTGTTTACATTGGTCAAAGTACTAAGATTTTTGATCGCGAAACTGGCTCCGTCACCTATGGGAAGATTCCCCCAGGTTCTGTGGTTGTCTCGGGTAACCTGCCTTCAAGTGACGGGACATACAGTCTTTATTGCGCTGTCATAGTCAAAAAAGTGGATGCTAAAACAAGAGCGAAAACCAGTATTAACGAGTTATTACGCGGCGATTAAGGACTATGTGTTTAATACTAGTCGCCTGGCAACAGCACCCATATTTCCCGTTAATTATTTTATCTAATCGCGACGAGTTTTATCAAAGACCCAGTCAAATCCCCCGTTTTTGGGCTGATTATCAGAGCGTTTATGGGGGTCGGGATTTGCAAGCGGAAGGAACCTGGCTTGGGGTAAACCGCTTCAAACGATTAGCCGCTGTGACTAATTACCGTGATCCAAGTCGATTAAAAACTGACGTTAAATCTCGGGGGCAACTGACCGCTAACTTTCTATGCCACTCACAGCCCATAAACGAGTACTTAACAGATCTAACACATCATCTTGATAGGTTTAACGACTTTAATTTACTCTTGTATGATCATCAAGAGTTAACCTGTTTTGAAAGTAAATCAAAAACAATCCACTCTCTTGATCCAGGTATTTATGGACTCAGTAATCATTTTCTTGACACACCATGGCCAAAAGTCACAGTGGGTAAAGAACAATTAAGTTACACTCTTAAGACGTGGGCTAAAGACATACGTACACTTGAAGATTTACACGACGACACGCAATGCCTCACCGTGTTAAGCGACATTTTATCCAATGATGCCATTTATGCCGATTCATCATTACCCAGTACAGGTTTATCTCTAGAGCTTGAACGTAGATTGTCCGCTGCCTTCATTAAATCAGATGATTACGGAACACGAGCATCTTCCATTGTGATTGGCAATCAAGATGGAGATTTTCTTTTTTTTGAGAAACAATATGGTATGAATGGTATCTTTGAAGGGGATACCAGCGCCATTGTTTACCATTTAGAACATAACCATGACTAATACACTAGCACTTGTTAAAGAACTTATTGCCCGTCCCTCAGTCACCCCTGATGACCAAGGTTGCCAGACACTGATTAGCCATCGATTAAGCCCATTAGGCTTTAAGGAACAGGTTATCAAGAGTCACGGCGTCACTAATACTTGGTTAAGGCGTGGAACAGAGTCTCCTTTAGTGGTTTTTGCAGGTCACACCGACGTAGTACCCACCGGCCCTGAGGACGGATGGCAATCGCCACCCTTTGAACCCACCCAAGTTGGAGACCTCCTTTACGGTCGTGGGGCCTCTGACATGAAATCCTCCTTAGCGGCTTTCGTCACCGCCATTGAATCGTTCATAAACACCCAACCCAATGTCAAAGGATCTATTGCATTACTACTTACTTCCGACGAAGAAGGCCCAGCCACGGACGGTACAGTCAAAGTGGTGGAATGGTTAAAAAACCAAAATATCTCTATCGACTACTGCATCATTGGAGAACCTACCGCAGTGGAACAATTAGGAGACACCATCAAAAATGGTCGACGTGGATCCTTATCTGGCAAGCTCACCATTATTGGCAAACAAGGTCACGTGGCTTATCCCCATTTGGCCACTAATCCCATTCATGAGTGTGCCGCAGCAATTTCAGAGTTAGTGGCAACGCAATGGGATCAAGGCAATAACTACTTCCCCGCTACGACTTTTCAAATATCCAATATCCAAGGAGGAACGGGGGCAAGTAATGTTATTCCTGGCGAAGTTCATATCTGGTTTAATTTTCGCTTTTCCACAGAAAGTACCGATCAGTCTCTGATCGAGCGTACTGAAGCCATCCTTAAGAGAAACCATCTGAACTTTCATATCGACTGGCAATTGGGTGCGAAACCTTTTCTTACTGAAAAAGGAAAACTGATCCATTGCGCCTCTGAAGCTATTTATGAAGTAGTGGGTATCCAAACTAAAATATCCACAACTGGCGGCACATCAGATGGAAGATTTATTATTGATATATGTAAAGAACTCGTTGAAATCGGTCCTTCTAATGCCACCATTCACCAACGTAACGAAGCAGTAAAAGTCAGCGACCTTGATCATCTCTCAAGCATTTACTGTACCCTATTAAAAAAACTCCTGACTTCCTAAGGATAATGATGATGGATACTCAATTTTTACCTGAAGAAATTGTCACTATCAGAGACCTTTTACGTTATACAGTCACCCTGTATAACGAGGCGGGCTTATATTTTGGTCACGGCTTTCCTAGCGCTCACGAGGAAGCCAGTTATTTAATCCTCCACACACTGCATCTGCCCTTTGATCAAAAAAATCTATGGTTAGACGCCAGTTTAACTGAGCAAGAAAAAACCAAACTCTTTGAACTGATCCAAAGACGGGTTGTAGAAAAAATTCCTGTAGCCTACCTCACACACGAAGCATGGCTTGGAGATTATCGGTTTTATGTGGACGAGAGAACTATCGTACCTAGGTCTTTTATTGCTGAGGTATTACTCAATGATCTCGATACTTGGTTTAAAGATCCCAAAGCCGTTAAGCATGTGGCTGATTTATGCACAGGCGGGGGATCTTTAGCGATTTTATTGGCACTGTTATTTCCTGAAGCTTCAGTGGATGCGGTAGATATTTCTAAAGATGCCTTAGAAGTTGCCCAGATCAACGTTAGTCAATATGGCTTAGCTCATCAAATTCATCTACGCCATGGGGATTTGTTTCAGGCCTTACCCAGTCACAAACACTACTCACTAATTATCTCAAACCCCCCCTATGTGGATGCTGAAACAATGTCTTCCTTGCCCGCTGAATATTGTGCGGAACCTAATCTCGCACTAGCGAGCGGAGAGGACGGTCTTGATCATATTAAACGTCTTCTTAAAGAGGCACCACAGCATCTAGCTAAGAACGGCATACTCATTGTGGAGATCGGACATAATCGAGCAGCATTAGAAAACGCTTTTCCACAACTTCCCTTTTTATTTTTATCTCTTCCCGCTGGAGATGATTATGTTTTTGTTCTGCGTCGCGAAGATTTGCTGTGAGAAGATAAATCGCTGGCACTGCGCCGGCTACGAATCCGACCGGGAGTATAGCTCTTGTCTCTTGGGGAAGGAGTGTGTTGTTTGACCTTCATGGGTTTAGTAATACCGACCCATTCAATCACTTGCTTAACTTGTTCAGGTTTTAATTCTAAAAACTGCCCGCGCTTAAGCCTTGAAGGCAGTTCCATCATACCGTAACGGGTTCTCAATAAACGACTAACCATCAAATTCATGGCTTCAAACATTCGTCTTACTTCACGATTTCTTCCTTCCTTGATCCCCACTTGATACCAATGATTAGTTCCCTCACCACCCATATCCCGTATCCATTCAAATCGTGCAGGGCCATCATCAAGAGTGATTTCTTTACAACAACGTTTTAAATCATCTTCAGTCATCTCGCCAACAAGTCGTACCGCATACTCACGCTCAATCTCAAAACTGGGGTGCATTAAGCGATTAGCAAGATCTCCATTGTTAGTGAATACTAGTAAACCACTGGTATTAAAATCTAAACGACCTACATTAATCCATTTCCCTCCTCGAATTCGAGGGAGTGCACTAAATACAGAAGGTCTCCCCTGCGGATCATCACGGCTAACTATTTCCCCTTCTGGTTTGTAATACAAAAGAATTTTAGGAATTTCTTCAGAAAAGTTTAATTTAATAATACGCCGATCAACTTTAACCGTATCCATTGTGGTAATTCGGGTACCAACTGTAGCCACTTCACCGTTAACCAATACACGTCCCTCTTCAATCAGGGTTTCCATGTCACGGCGCGAACCCAGTCCTGACTGGGCAAGAATTTTATGTAGCTTCTGAGCTGAGGGTAATGTCATTTAAATTGGCTTCATCTAATTGAATCTTTAACTCACTGTCCACAGCATCCTCCAAGGAGAGAGTTAAAGCTACTTCGTTCGGGTTTTCTTGTAAGTCCATTAAGGGAGGAAGGTCTGACAGAGAATGTATATTTAAGTCATCTAAAAATTGTTTTGTGGTGCCATATAAAGCGGGTTTACCAGGTACCTCACGGTGTCCTAGTACCTCTACCCAACCCCGTGCTTCAAGGGTTCGAATCACATTGGAGGCAACCGCCACGCCTCGAATTTCTTCAATGTCACCCCGAGTTACCGGTTGGCGATAAGCAATAATTGCTAAGGTTTCCATAACGGCTCTGGAGTATTTTGGAGGTTTTTCAGGATTAACCGCGTTGATTTTATCTTGCACCTCAGCCTTAGTCTGAAAACGCCATCCTGTTGCCACCTCTACCAATTCAACGCCACGCCCCTGCCAGTCCTGTTGTAATTCTTGTAACCACTGCTGGATATGATTATGTTCGAACTGACCGGCAAATAATTTCTTTAAAAAGCCAATATTTATCGGCTCCTCAGCAACAAGAATACTGGCTTCAATCAGTTTTTTTGCTTCCTGACTTACTTCTTGATCTATGTGCATAGTCATTACTCCACGGACTCCCCACCGAGACTAACATAAAGCGGTGCGTAAGCTTCAGTTTGAGATACGTTCACCATTCGTTCTTTCACTAATTCAAGGATAGCAATAAAATTGACTACCGCCAGCGGAACGCTCATTCCCTCATCAAATAAATCCATAAAAGCGACAAACTGATGTTCATTTAATCGCTTAAGAATTTTGGTCATATATTCTCGAACCGAGAGTTGTTCACGGCTAATTCTGTGGTGTTTGTTTATTTTAATACGTGATAAAACAAGTACCCAAGCATCTTGTAAATCACGCAGTGATACCTCGGGTAAGCGCTCTAATAGCACATCATCCACCCAAGCACGAGCATGCTTAAATTCTCTTCCCTCACGGGGCATTTCCTCTAACTCATGAGCCGCCATTTTTATTCTTTCATATTCAAGAAGACGTCTCATTAAGACTGCACGAGGATCAATCTCTTCCTCCTCCGTGCTGGCTGGGGGCACGGGTAAGAGCATTCTTGATTTAATTTCTATGAGTACAGCAGCCATCACTAAATATTCAGCAGCCAACTCCAGGCGGCCCTGTCGCATGGCTTCAACATAACTCATATATTGACGAGTGAGCTCAGCCATAGGAATATCTAAAATATCAAGAGAATTTTTTCTAATGAGATAAAGCAGTAAATCCAGCGGCCCCTCGAAACTCTCTAAAAAAACCTCTAATGCTTCTGGAGGAATGTAAAGATCTGTGGGAAGAGAGGAAATAGGCTCGCCATTAACCTTAGCAATTGCATGACTAATAGGTATCTCTAGAACCTCCACATCACTCATGAATAGGATAACCCAGTGGCTTCCCTCACGTCGCGAAGGGTATCGTTAGCAATCTTTTTAGCTCGCTCACAACCGTCAGCGATAATATTTTTAACTAAGGTAGGGTCGCTGGTGTAAATGGCCGCTTTGTCTTGCATGGGTTTTAACTCAGCATTCACTTTATCAATGACTGGTTGTTTGCATTCCAAACAGCCAATGGCCGCGGTTTTACATCCTTCCACCACCCAATCACAAGTTTTTTCATCACTATAGGTCCTGTGAAACGAGAATACCGGGCAACGATTAGGATCGCCGGGATCAGTTCGTCTAACACGAGCAGGATCGGTTTGCATTGTACGAATTTTTTTCGTTACCGTTTCCTCATCATCTCTGAGTGAAATAGAGTTATTATAAGACTTAGACATTTTTTGACCATCCAAGCCAAGCAAACGAGATTCCTCCGTAAGGATCGATTGGGGTTCAACTAAAATCATCTTGCCGCTCCCCTCCAGATAACCAAATACTCGCTCTCTATCTGCCACCGTCAAGTTTTGTGTTTCCGAAATAATTTCACGAGCCTGCTCAAGCGCGTCTTCATCACCTTGTTCTTGATAACGATTTCGTAAGTCCAAATATAGCTTAGCCTTTTTGGTACCCAGTTTTTTAACCGCCGCCAGAGCTTTTTCACCAAAACCAAGCTCACGTCCGTATAAATGATTAAAACGACGCGCCACTTCACGAGTAAATTCAATATGGGGAATTTGATCCTCACCTACCGGCACTTGATTAGCGCGATATATCAAAATATCCGCGGCCTGTAATAAGGGATAACCCAAAAAACCATAGGTCGATAAATCTTTATCGGTAAGTTTTTCTTGTTGCTCTTTGTAGGTGGGAACCCTCTCTAGCCAACCCAGAGGAGTCATCATTGATAAAATCAAGTGGAGTTCCGCATGCTCAGGCACTCTGGATTGAATAAACAAAGTAGCCTGATTGGGATCCACCCCCGCCGCTAACCAATCAATCACCATATCCCAAACATGGGACTCAACATGGCTAGGGTCATCATAATGTGTTGTCAAAGCATGCCAGTCGGCCACCATAAACAAACACTCATGTTCATGTTGCAACTTAATCCAATTTTTTAATACACCATGGTAATGACCAAGATGCATCGAGCCCGTTGGGCGCATGCCTGAAAGCACACGGTCAGGGTACATTCTCTACTCCTAGTTTAATGAGTTGATGGGGGCGACCACATTTGCCAGACTGGTTTACAACCATAGGGTAACTCAGGTAATTTGCCCGGTTCGCAAAAGCTTTCCCCCGGACCATGAAAATCAGATCCTCGCGACGCCAGTAAATTTCTTTTTCTAACATGCTGCGCAAAAATTTCGACCTCTTCTTTATTGTGGTTTGAAGTGACTACCTCAAGAGCTAAACCGCCAAACTCAACAAATTCATCTAATAAAGATTCCATCTTGGCTTTACCCATTTCATAACGTCCCGGATGAGCCAGTACTGGAATACCCTGGGCAGCGCGAATCCAATGTAATGCCTCCGAAAGATCTGCCCAACGGTGTCTTACAAACCCGGGTTTACCTTTAATGAGATATCTTTTAAAGACTTGCGACACATTTTTAGCATGACCTTGCTCAACAATATACCGAGCAAAATGAGGCCGAGCGATGATATTAGGATTTTGAGCAAACTTGAGAGCTCCTTCAAAAGCCCCTGCGATGCCTACCTTAGCCAGCTCATCACCAATTAGCTTAGCTCTTGCCACTCTTCCTTGACGAATTTGAAGTAATCCCTCAACCAAAACATGGTGGGTGGGGTCAATATTAAGGCCTACCACATGAACCGTGTGATTACCCCAGCTAACAGAAATCTCCACCCCATTAATAAATACAATGCCCGCTTCTACAGCAGCGAGTCTCGCCTCAGCTAACCCCCCCACATCGTCATGGTCAGTGAGTGACAGGGTTGTCACTCCATTAGAAGCGGCCAACCGAACTAGCTCAGTGGGACTTAATAGACCATCTGAAACACGGGAGTGATTATGTAAGTCAATGTTTTCCATGGATTTTTTAATAAAGTAATAGGTATATGATAGCAAATCTTAGGTTTCCCCGATACACCTCTTTTTCATTTTGTCATAGACAACCCTACCCCTTTTCTAGGAAAATAATAGCCTATGAAAATATTCTTTGATTTGTTTCCAGTTGTTTTATTTTTTATAGCCTATCAATGGCATGGTATCTACTGGGCTACAGCGGTGGCCATAGCTTCTAGCATTTTACAAATTGCTGCACTCCTTCTTCTTAAAAAAAGAGTAGAGCCCGCAGCCTGGATTGGTCTTGTGGTGATAGTCATCTTTGGTGGTTTAACATTGTGGACGAAATCCCATCCCTTAGGCGGGATTAACCCAACTGTGTTTATTCGTTGGAAACCCACTGTACTCTACTGGATATTTGCCACCATATTATTCTTAGGCCCCCTGGTTTTACAAAAAAATCCCATGCGCTCCCTGTTAGGCAAAGAATTACATTTACCAGATACCCTATGGGGAAAAATTAACATGGCTTGGGCAATCTTCTTTAGTTTTCTGGGAGCTATTAACTTATACGTGGCTTTTCACTATCCTGAACCGGTATGGGTTAAATTCAAATTATTTGGTTTGTTGGCCTTAATGATAATATTTATTGTGATACAAGGCATTCTTTTAGCAAAACATATCAAACAACCCAATGATTAATAACGATAATCTTATTGATCTCATGAAGGAGCGTTTGGCTAGTTTAGAACCTAAAACACTCACTATCAGAGATGACACGAGACTCCATGAGGGACATCTTGAAAGTCAAGGTGCTGGGCACTTTAAATTAACCATAGATAGTGAACAGTTTGCAGGTAAAGATGTCCTAAGTTGTCACAGACTGATTTATAATGCTTTAGGTGATTTATTTCCTCATAGAATTCATGCATTAAGGATTAACCTCCTTAATAGATAACAGTAATTTTCAATCAAGGACTACATTATTATGAAATTGAAACAAACACTTATTTCCCTATCACTAGTGGGGGGACTGTTAGGCTTAACCTTAGTGTATGCTGACCAAACAAAACAAGCCACGGGCTCTAGCAGTAACAACGGAAAAGAAGTTATTGTTAACGGTACGCCCATTTCCAATGAGAAAGTAGATGTGGTGATGCGTTCTCAAGAAGCACAAGGTCATCCAGGTGGAGAACAGCTTGAACGCGCTGTTAAGGATAATCTGATTGCATTACTTCTCATCTCTCAAGAAGCGGAAAAAGAGGGGTTAGATAAAGACCCAGCTAATGCAGCACAAATCGACTTAACCAGACAACAGATTCTGGCCCGTGCCTTACAAACCCGCTATGCCAAAGAGCATCCTATTTCAGACAGCGTTCTTAGAAATGAATATGACAAAATGAAAAGCGAAGTGGGTTCTAAAGAGTACTCTGCCGAACATATTCTTGTCAAAACAGAAGCTGAGGCTGATCACATCATTGCAGAACTCAAAAAAGGCGCGAACTTTGAGAAACTCGCCAAAGAAAAGAGTCTTGATACAGGATCTAGCGCTAACGGTGGAAAATTAGGTTGGGCTGCTCCTTCCACCTTTGTAAAAGGGTTTGCGGACGCCATGGTAAACCTTAAAAAAGGACAATTTACTGACAAACCCGTCAAAACACAATTTGGCTATCATATTATTCGTCTACTAGATGTCCGTGCCTTGAAAGCCCCTCCATTTGACGATGTGAAAGAGCGTATCCGTCAAGCTAAAGAACAAGAGGCCTTTGCAAAAATGGTGCAAGAATTACACAGTAAAGCCAAAATCGAAAACAATTAATTTTGTTTGATCCTTGGCAGTATTCCCATTATTTGTCGAGACTTCTTAAAGCAAAGAAAGTCTCTCAAGAAGTAATTAACGCGTCCTTGACTTCGGTTTGGACGCGTTTTTCATTCATAGAACCTCTTCGTCAACTTACTCCGCAGGAAGGCCCCCATAGTCAGCGACTCGCCATTGGATTGAGGCGTTTAAGACAACAGGTATACAGTCATCTCATCATTAAGGATCTGATGGGACTCGCGGATGTCCATGAAGTGACTCAGCTAATGAGTGACTTTGCAGAGTTTTCTATACAACAGGCTATCAGGACGCTTACCGATGAATTGATTAGTCGTCACGGTACGCCAGTGGGCCGAGAGACACATCAGAGCCAAGAGTTATTGGTTATAGCCATGGGCAAGTTAGGCGGTAGAGAGCTAAATGTTTCCTCAGACATAGATTTGATTTTTGCCTATGAGGAGGAAGGCGACACTCATCCCTCCTCTCCCGAGCAACGATCCATTTCTAACCAAGATTTTTTTCATCGCCTTGGCCAGCAATTAAATAAGTTACTTTCCGAAATGACCGACGAGGGTTTCGTATTTCGTGTTGACTTAAGATTGCGTCCTAACGGAACAGCAGGACCGCTAGTGGTCAATCTCGCCATGTTGGAAGATTACTTTACTATTCAGGGTCGCGATTGGGAACGCTATGCCTGGATTAAAGCACGAGTGGTGTCTGACCCAGAGAATGCACAGGTAAAACGAGGTACTCAAGCCTTAATGGAGAAAGTTATTCCATTTGTATATCGGCGCCACCTAGATTTTTCTGCCATGAGCGCACTGCGCAGTATTCATCGTTTAATAAGGGATGAAGCCAGCGCCTCGGAGCTTAAGCAAAGCTATCGAGGTACAGATATTAAATTAGGGTCTGGGGGTATTCGCGAAATTGAATTTATCGCTCAAGTATTCCAACTCATTCATGGCGGACAAGATGTTAAGTTAAGAGTCATCCCCACCCTTGAGGTGTTGGATAGATTAGTTGAGCGTGGATTTATGACAGCTCAAGATAGAAAACAACTCAGAGAAGCCTATTTATTTTTGAGACAACTTGAGCATCGAATTCAATATCGAGAAGATTTACAAATTCATTACTTACCTGTCAATGAGCACGATCTCACAGAACTCGCCTTGAGTATGGGATATATGGATAGCCATAGTTTTTTGAAAAAACTGAACGCTCACCGTGATCAGGTTAGCTTGCTGTTTGATAAAATCTTCCCAAAAGAAACCGAACCTGTTTTAAGTATAGGAGACCAATTCTGGCAACGGGCAGAGGGATTGGTTGATGAATATCATCAAACAACACCTGATTTCGCATTGATACAAAAACTGTCTTCTTTAAAAAACACCTTCTCCTATCGAGCACAAACGTCACGAACCAGGGAACAGTTTGATATAGCCATGGGCAAAGGGATAACCCTCATCTTTGAAGGTTATCCATCAGAACAACATGACACTATCGTGAATCGTTTCTTACGTTTCATGGAAGCCATTAGTCGTAAAGCCTCCTATGTGATCTTGTTGGTGGAATATCCTCATGTCATCGCTAGATTAATTGATTTACTTAATACCTCCGAATGGGCCAGTCAGTACATCACGCAACGACCTCAATTATTAGATGAGTTTTTAAAAAGTAACCCTTTCCATCATGATGTGACCGATTACTGGAATAACTTTAAAGACCATTTACAGGAAAGAATGAATGAGGTACCAGATGATATTGAAGAACAAATGCATCTTCTAAGAAGGGCAAAACAACAACAGACCTTCCAGATTTTGTTACAAGACCTGCATAAGAAACTGACCGTCACTGAAGTGGCAGATCATTTAAGCGCCATGGCTGATGTACTCGCAGAGGTTGTTTTAACAGCGGTTTGGCAACAGTATCCTAAGAAACACATCCCTCACCCTAAACTGGCCATCATTGCTTATGGCAAATGGGGAAGTAAAGAAATGGGTTACGCCTCAGATTTGGATCTAGTCTTTTTACATAACGACGATGATCCTGACGCACAAATTCATTATTCATATCTGGTCAGAAAGTTTTCACAATGGATGGTAACTCCCCTAGGGACAGGAATCCTCTATGACATTGATATGCAATTAAGACCCAATGGTAGCGCCGGGTTGTTAGTGAGCCCTCTTGATGCTTTTCACCACTACCATCACCAAAACAGAGATAACTCAGCTTGGGTATGGGAGCATCAAGCCCTCACTCGCGCACGCTTTTGTTGCGGGGATAATCCTGTGGGAGAATCCTTCAATCAAATTCGCTTTGATGTCTTAACTAAAGAACGGAACATGACCTCCCTCAAGCAAGAAATCCTATCAATGCGTGAGCGCATGTACCACGGCCATCCTAATCCTACGGAGCTATTTGATATTAAACACGACAAGGGAGGGATGATTGATATCGAATTTATCGTACAGTTTTTAATATTAGCCCATGCCCATCAATTTCATGGTTTAACAGATAACTTGGGGAATGTTGCACTCCTGCAGCGTTGCGCTCAACTAGGCTTATTAAATACTGAGGAAGGGGCGGCCTTGGCACAATGCTATATTCAGTATCGCGAATGGCAACACACAGAAAGACTAAAGGGAGCCACTGAAGCACGCATCCCTTTAGCCATCGCTAACCAACATATTCTTCAAGTTACCCGTAGTTGGGATCACTTATTCCTTACTAATTAACAAACGCTCGCGCATTTCTAAACATTCTCAACCAAGGTCCATTCTCAGACCATGAATCGGGATACCAAGAGTTTTGTACGGTTCTAAAGGCTCTCTCAGGATGAGGCATCATGATGGTAAAACGGCCGTCTCTGGATGTGATTCCAGCCAGTCCAGTAGGCGAACCGTTAGGGTTTAATGGATAAGTGGTGGCAACTCTACCAAACCCATCCACATAACGCAAAGAGATGAACCCTTGTGCTCGATTGAGCGAGTCTTCATTAGCAAATTTCGCATAGCCTTCACCATGAGCAATAGGGACAGGGATGCGACTGCCTGCCATACCTTTTAATAATACCGATTGACTTGGTGTGATCTCCAGCAAAACCACTCTGGCTTCAAATTGTTCCGACCGGTTACGTTTGAAACGAGGCCAGTGATCAGCGCCTGGAATCAGCGCTGACAAATTACTCATCATCTGGCACCCATTACAAACTCCTAAAGCAAAGACATCTAGCCGATTGAAGAAAGCGGAAAACTGATCATAAGCTCGAGTATTATACAAAATAGATTTAGCCCATCCTTCCCCCGCACCCAACACGTCGCCATAAGAAAATCCGCCACAGGCGACCATTCCTTTAAATTCTGACAAGTGAACACGTCCGTGCAAGATATCGCTCATGTGAACATCTACCGCCTTAAACCCTGCCAGATCAAAAGCTGCGGCCATCTCCACATGACCATTCACCCCTTGCTCTCGTAATATGGCAATCTTTGGGCGAACACCTGTATTAATGTAAGGAGCCGCTATATCTTGATTTGGGTCAAAAGTTAAATGCCAGGTTAATCCCGGATCACTGCGATGATTAATCCGCTCATACTCTTGCATTACTGTTTGGGGGTTATCACGTAACATCTGAATTCGATGGCTAGTTTCAGACCAAGCAAGATGAAGCTGCCCCAACGACTCATCCACTAGTACCTGTTGATTATGTTGAATAACCAGACGATCGCTATCGTTGACATGTCCTAATACATAATGAGCTCCAACCAACCCCACAGCATCTAATGACTCTTGAACATACACCAAATCTGTCTCTCTGACTTGGATAAGGGCCCCTAACTCTTCATTAAACAAACAAGCCATGACTTGGTCTGATTGAACGATGGCGCTAAGGTTAATAGTGGCACCTAATCTTGAACAAAACAACATTTCGCATAGCGTTGTAACCATTCCACCATCTGATCGATCATGGTAGGCAAGAATCTTGCCCTCTTGATTTAAGACCTGGATGATGACAAAAAAGGCTTTCAAATCTTGCGCTTTATCTACGTCAGGTGTTTCATTACCCACTTGGTTAAAAACTTGAGCCAGGGCACTGGCTCCTAATCGATTTTTTCCTCGACCAAGATCAATGAATAACAAGGTCGTGGGTTCCTCATGGCATAACTCAGGCGTTAAGGTGTTTCGTACATCAAGACAAGGAGCGAAGCCCGAAATAATTAAAGACAAGGGGGAGGTGACCGCATGCTGTCCATTTTCGTCCTGCCAGACTGTTTTCATGGACATAGAATCTTTGCCCACAGGAATACTTAAATCAAGGTCTATACAAATATCCTGCGTGACTGTCTTAACGGTGTCATACAATAAAGCATCTTCACCCAAAGAACCGGCGGCCGCCATCCAATTGGCTGATAATTTGATATCACTTAATTTAGCGATGCGAGCAGCGGCCAAATTAGTAAGGGTCTCCCCTACAGCCATCCGTCCAGAGGCAGGCGCATTGATGACTGCTAAGGGAGTACGTTCACCCATAGCAAAAGCTTCGCCATGGTAATGATGAAAATCTGCCAAGGTCACCGCCACATCAGCGACAGGTACTTGCCAACGTCCCACCATCGGATCACGATGAGATAATCCTCCCACCGTGCGATCGCCAATGGTTATTAAGAAGCTTTTGTCAGCCACGGCAGGCAAACGTAATACTCGGTACAAGGCTTCTCTAACAGTGATCGATTGATCAAACTGTAGAGGGGGTAGTGTGGGTTGAAGATGAGCCACATTACGTAACATTTTAGGAGGTTTTCCTAATAATGATTCTAATGACATATCCACTACAGTTTCGTTAAGCAAGCTGTCTTCCACCACCAAGCGTAGCTCTTGCGTCGCCACCCCCACCACAGCAAAGGGACAACGTTCACGCTCACACATGTGCGTCAACACCGTGAGTTGGTCTGGATGAATGGCTAGGACATAGCGCTCTTGAGATTCATTACTCCAGATTTCTCTGGGTGACATACCAGGCTCCTCAGAGGGGACTTGACGTATATCAAAACGCCCCCCCACTCCTCCGTCGTACGCGAGTTCTGGAAAAGCATTTGAAAGACCGCCTGCCCCCACGTCGTGAATAGCAAGAATAGGATTTTTTTCACCCAATTGCCAGCAACGATCAATGACCTCCTGAGCGCGTCGTTGTATTTCAGGGTTAGATCGTTGCACAGAGTCAAAATCTAATTGCTCTTGATTATCACCACTCGTCATTGAGGAGGCCGCCCCTCCACCTAGACCAATTCTCATTCCAGGGCCACCTAACTGAATAAACAAACAACCCGCTTGCAAGGGTTTTTTATGGGTGTGCCGATCGTCAATAACACCAATGCCTCCTGCTAGCATAATGGGTTTATGATAGCCACGCATTTCGCCAGCCACTTGTTGTTCATAAGTCCTAAAATAGCCGGCAAGATTAGGACGACCAAACTCATTATTAAATGCCGCTGCTCCAATCGGACCTTGAATCATAATATCTAGCGCCGATACAATACGAGAGGGGCGTTCCCCAGTTCCTGCTTCCCACGGCTGAACAAACCCTGGGATATGTAAATGAGAAACACTAAACCCACTTAATCCTGCTTTAGGCTTAGCCCCAATACCCGTAGCGCCCTCATCTCTAATCTCACCGCCACTACCCGTGGCGGCGCCAGGATAAGGAGCAATAGCTGTGGGATGATTATGAGTTTCCACCTTAACTAAAAAGTGTGTTAATAAAGGTTGGTAGGCATAAGATCCGTCAGCATCAGGGAAAAAACGATGGGCGAGCTTACCGGTCAAAATAGCAGCGTTATCTGCATAAGCTACAATAGTTCCTTGGGGATGATGTTGGTGAGTAGCGCGCACCATGGCAAAGAGCGACGCCTGTTGTGGTTGTCCATCAATTACCCAGTCAGCATTAAAAATCTTATGTCGACAGTGCTCTGAGTTAGCTTGAGCAAACATCAATAATTCAGCATCTGTAGGATTTCTATTAGCCGTAACAAAGACTTCCAGTAAATAATCAATTTCATCCTCTGTTAGAGCTAAACCATAGTCCTGATTAGCTTTCACCAAAGCTTGCCGTCCCTCTGCGAGTAGGTTGACTCTATTTAACGGCTGCGGCTCATGGGGTTCGAATAAACGCTGGTACTCCGTACGGTGACGAATCACTGTCTCAGTCATTCGATCGTGTAAAGATTCAGCAAGTTGATGCCAAATGTCTTCAGTCATGGGTTGAGACAAGTTGACTTGATAAGCTACCACCCTCTCTATGCGGTCAACTTGGGTTAAACCACAATGATGCACAATATCCGTAGCTTTACTGGACCAAGGTGAAATAGTCCCCACACGAGGGGCGACAATTAAACTCGCTTCCCTATCCTGGAGAGTATCCATGGGTTCCCCATAACTGAGAATCTGTTGCAGACGATTGCCCCCGTCTTCATCAATGCGGGCGTGTATAGAAAAACAATGTTCATACCATGCAGTAAGATTCACCACCGGCAAACCTATCTGTACTAACTTTTGACGTAAACGTTGTAAGCGAAAGGGTGATAGAGCTTGGGAGCCTTGCATATAGTGGACTGCATTCATATCAATTAATTTTCCACGGTTTAAATAAGATTATTATAACGGATCCCATCTTCCCACAGTATTTGAAAAGCGATTCATTCCCCCCTTAACGGATCACTCTGGTTTAAAATAAGGTATTGTTCCTTATTTATTACAGTTCACTTATGCTGATTCATCAATCTCTTAACCACTATGGGTTAATACGCTTTAGTGGCTCCGATGCTGAAAAATTTCTACAAGGTCAAATGACCCAAGATATGTCCCTCGTTAAAGAGGGAAGCGTCTCTTTGACTGGCTACTGCACCCCTAAGGGACGCCTTCTGGCAAGCGGACTAGTCTGGCGAGATAGTCAAGGGTTTTGGTGGCAACCCAGGGCAGAACTGAGCCAAGCGTTAATTAAACGTCTCACTATGTTTATCCTGCGCGACAAGGTGGTCATTGAAGACTTCTCTCATCAATATTTACAAATTGGACTCTTTTCAGCGCATATTGAGGCTGCCTTGGAAAGTCTCTCTCTACCCTGCCCCCTTAAAACAGACGCCCTCACCACCGAGCAAGGCTTACACATTATTCGCTACCATTCAGATAGAGTCATCATAATTGGTGAGACATCGCTGCTCAGTAAAGTCTTAGCCTTGAATCATAGCGAGGAGCACCATGATCTGTGGCAACAAACGCAAATTATCGAGGGCTTTCCTGAAATCACCTTATCAGAGCAAGATCAATGGATCCCGCAGATGGTCAATATGGATCTGATACAAGCTGTTAGTTTTAAAAAAGGCTGCTATACAGGCCAAGAAATTGTGGCGCGTACCCACTATTTAGGCCAGGTAAAACGCCGTACTTTTCTTTTTAGCTGCTCTGCTGCCACGATAGAAGAGAGCGATATACTGGTCAGCGTTTCGGATCAAAATAGCACGCTAGGCCATGTCATTAACTGTTGCCATCAAGCTCACGGTGACTTATTTTTAGCTGTGGTACAGGTTGATGCTATGCGACAAAAGGTACCCTTGATGATCGCACGAAACAATATTTCGGTCACCGCACAATCTCTTCCCTATGTCGTAATCTCTGACTTATGAAAATATTATTACGACTCCCCACTTGGATGGGTATTGCTTTACTGTGGCTCGTGCATTTTTTGCCTCTACCTATCCTCGCCTATCTTGGTCGAGCGATAGGTCACTTGGCTTTTTATACTAAAATGAGTCGTACCAGCCGCATTAATATTCACGCCTGTTTCCCTGAACTCTCTACCATTGAACAACGTCAGTTAGTTAAAAAACAATTGAGCGCGTTATGTACAAGCTTACTTGAATTAGGGGTTATTTGGTGGGCCCCCAAAACCAGAATAGAAAAACTAGTCACTTTTAAAAATATACACTTTACCGAAAACCAAACACGACCCATTATATTTTTAACTCCCCACTTTGTTGGTCTAGAAATACAAGGGGCACGAATGAGTAGGGTTTTTCGTGGTATCGCTATGTTTGCCCCCCATAAAAACCCTGACATTGACCGTTTGATCTGCGCGGCCCGTGATCGTTTGGATGATGTTATTTTTGTACAACGCAAGCAAGGATTAAGACCACTTATTCGTGGACTTAAGGACGGCAGACGCTTATATATTCTTCCTGATATGGATTTTGGAGAGAATAACGACTCTATTTTTGTGCCGTTTTTTAATCTTCCAGCAGCCACCGTCACCACCCTACCGCGCTTAGCTCAACTCACAAATGCTGTGGTGATCCCAACTATTTGCTACGCTTTGCCAGGGCATACGGGCTATCAAGTTGAGTTTTTTGAGCCCTGGGAAAATTATCCCACCGACTCCATAGAGGAGGACGTGGCACGCATGAACCGTTTCATTGAAGAGCAAATTAGGCGATTTCCAGAGCAATATTTTTGGGGACATAAACGTTTTCGAACCCGACCCAATAACAGTGAACCTTACTTTTATCGTTGGCCACAGCCTCTTGATTGATTCCATAGCCGTGACTAATCTTTAAGAACTGAGTTAAACGTCCTGAGAATGGGCGCGATCTATGTCGCTTCCCTCCCTTATGAGGCCCCCGAGTCATTACCTACGGACATCACTCGGGACCACCAAAGTTAAGGAAAAAAGTAGCAGGCTCCTTAGTCGAGGGTAAGGGGTGGCCTACGGTGCTGTATTAGCATAGAGAAACTTGGGCAACACCAGCAATTCTGAGGGATTTAGTCGTTTTCTGAAAAACCCGATCATCACTCAATAAGTACCCAAGACGGTCAACACAGATCTGACCGAAAACGATTGGCAATAGGCGTGTTATCCCGCCAAATATGGCTCATAGAAGCGATTCCTTGGCCATGGCAGGAGAAGACATGGGTAAGCATAGAGCTCTGCATTCCACCCAGTGCATAGACTGGAAAACTACAATTTTGAATTAGGTTTGTAAACTGCTCCCAGCCCAAGGGCAACTGCTCGGGATGAGTCTGGGTGGTTTGAACAGGTCCCAGCACAGCAAAGTCACAGCCCAAGCGCTGTGCATAATGAAGCTCTATTTGATTATGGCAGGAACAAGCCACTATCGGAAAATCTGGGCGTGCCGTTAAGCTGATTAATTGTTGAGCAGTTAAATGGACACCATGGGCCTTCACCGCTTGAGCAATTTCCATGGAAGAATTAATAAGTACTTGGGCTGAGTAGTGCTTGGCGATAACCATCACTTTTTCAGCCAGCTTGTATAATAACTCAGGCGGTAAATCTTTCTCTCTTAACTGAATTAATCTTAAACCTCTAAAGCAGGCACGTTCTAAGGATTCTAAAAACTCCGGCTCTGTCATCTGTTGACCATCAGTGATGCCATAGACCACTGGTAACTGTAGGGCATTTAAGATTTTTTGATTAGCAGGCAGCATAGGGCTCACTACCTCTTCCCCCCATCCTTGCCAAGCCAACTTTTGATTCTCTAAGGGCTCAGGTTGACCTTGCCATTGAGTCACTCTAAACAAACTTAATCGAACATGGGCGTGGGGATAGACAAACGTGTCACTAAACCATGGGGAGCATTGCGTTACTTGAATTCCCAACTCTTCTTCAAGTTCACGATACAGCGCTTGAAAACAAGACTCCCCAGGCTCCACCTTCCCGCCAGGAAATTCCCAATATCCCTCATAGACTTTCCCCGCCGGTCGTTGCGCCATCAGATAACGACCCTTGGTATCGACCACTATACCCACCACCACCTCAATAGGCCCACTCATGGCATTCCCCCCTCAGCTCAAACGTCCAGACCAGTCTCTGGCAAATTGCCAAGCGCTGCGTCCACTTCTGGATCCTCTCATTAAGGCCCAAGCCAGAGCTTCCATTCTAAACTCTTCCGTATTGACTTTTTCGGCACCCAAGGCGGTCGCCCAATGTGTTGCAATCGTGAGATACGCCTCTTGATCCATAGGGTAAAAGGAAATCCACAAACCAAAACGATCTGACAAGGATGTTTTTTCTTCGATAGTCTCCCCAGGGTGAATTTCACCCTTAAGATGACTGACCTCTTGGTTATCTGAAAGAAATTCTGGCATTAAATGACGGCGATTACTGGTGGCGTAAATCAATACATTTTGCGGCGTTTCACTCACTGAACCATCCAATACGGTCTTCAACATTTTATAGCCTGATTCATTGGCTTCAAAAGACAAATCATCACAAAAAATAATAAAACGCTGAGGGTGGGGCGCCAAGGCATCCACAATGTCAGGTAAGTCCAACAAATGCTCTTTATCCACCTCAATCAAGCGCAGTCCTTGCTGTTTAAATTCATTCACTACGGCTTTAATAAGGGAGGATTTACCAGTGCCCCGTGCTCCAGTTAAAAGCACATTATTGGCCCCTCTTCCCAACACAAATTGCTGGGTGTTGTGATACAAACGTTGTTTTTGATCATCGATTTCCTGTAGATCTCTTAACTGTATTGTCGGTAAGCGACTGACCGCCTCAAAAAATCCCTGACCGTTCTGTTGAATACGCCAACGCGCCACGCTGGTCTGCTGCCAATTAATGTCCTTGACCTGCCCCGGTAAAGAAGCGGATACGAGTTCAATCAAGCGATCCAATCGCTTAATCAAAGAGTCCATATTCTGATTAGGATCACTCATTTAACTACGGTAATCGGCGTTAATACGAACATAATCATAAGAAAAATCACAGGTCCAAACCGTTTGCGTCACCACACCTCGGTTTAACACCACACGGATCATGATTTCAGATTTCTTCATGACATGTTTACCCAGCTCCTCAAGATAGCTTGCTGCTCGCCCTCCAAACTCAGAGACCAACACATCATCTAAATAAAGCTTTAACTGCGTCACATCTAAATCATTAATTCCAGCGTAACCAATAGCAGCCAGAATTCTTCCTAAATTAGGATCCTGTGCAAAAAACGCTGTCTTAACAAGGGGAGAATGGGCAATGGCGTAAGCCACCTTTAGACACTCTTCTTGGCTTTTCCCATTTTCCACTACCACTGACATAAATTTAGTGGCTCCCTCCCCATCCCGCACAATGGCTTGCGCTAAGAAACTGGCCACTTCAATTAACCCTTCCTTGAGGATAGCGTAAGCTCTACTCTTGCCATCTGTAATGGGCGACATCTTGGCTTTGCCTGTGGCTGCCACCACAAACGAATCATTGGTTGAGGTGTCTCCATCCACAGTGATACGATTAAAGGAAAGGTCCGCAACCTCTTTGACTAATTGCTGCAAGAGTGACTGATCAATATTGGCATCGGTCGCCATAAACCCTAACATAGTGGCCATATTAGGATGAATCATGCCTGCCCCTTTGGCAATTCCCGTGATCGTTACCACCACCTCATCGACTGTTATTTTTTTAGAATAGGCTTTAGCCACCGTATCGGTTGTCATAATAGCGTGCGCTGCATGATACCAATTGTTATCAGCCAACGTCGTGGTAACCGGTTTGATCCCATTTAACAAGGGCACCATAGGTAAACGCTCTAAAATCACCCCCGTAGAAAAGGGCAGCACTGCCTCACGCGGTAGCGATAACTGATCAGCCACTGCTTGACAAATAGTGATAGCATCCTCGTAACCCGCCTCCCCTGTTCCAGCATTGGCGCATCCTGTATTGATTATAAGCGCCCGTGGCTGGGTCGACAGAAGATGCTCTTTACATAGGGTAACAGGCGCAGCACAGAAACGGTTCTGTGTAAACACAGCACCAACCACTGTCCCCTCAGAAAAAGTGATCAGCAGTAAATCTTTACGATTAGCTTTTTTAATTCCCGCCTCATGGTAGCCTAATAAAACCCCATCCACAGGATAAAGACTCGAAGGCTCTGGTTCCTTAAGATTCACTGCCATATACAATTCCCCTTTACAGTCTTATAAAAGTGCACTAAGCCAAACGCCCATGACACTGCTTGTATTTCTTACCCGACCCACAGGGGCAAGGATCGTTGCGTCCCACCTTAGGGACTTCCCGGCGATAAGTTAAAGCCTCCTCGGCGCCAATGTTGACGGAAAGATCATCATCATTACCCGCTAAGGCTTCGTCGTAATCAGCGTGATGATATTGCACATTGCTCACTTGAAGCGCCTGAGTTTCTTGCTCTACCGCTTTTTCTACTTCACTTTGCATGCTCACTTCAACGCGACACAACACTTGGGTCACATCCCGCTTAATCCCATCTAGCATGGTTGAAAACAACTCAAAAGCCTCTCGTTTATATTCTTGTTTTGGATTTTTTTGCGCATACCCTCTAAGGTGAATCCCTTGACGCAAATGATCCAAAGCTGCCAAATGTTCACGCCAATATTTATCAATGGTATGTAACAGTATTGATCGCTCATAAGCATGAAGTGCACTCGCGTCGACAATCTGAAACTTTTCTTGGTAGCGCTCATGAGAGAAAGTAATAATTTTTTGCAATAAACTCTCTTCACTTAAATCAGGTTCAGCCTTTAGCCACCCAGAGAGATCGCAGGTAAGAGCATAGTCGTGCTCTAACGACTGGGACAATCCCGCCAAATCCCATTGTTCCTCTGTCATATTCTCTGGAACATAACGTCTAAATTCATCAGTTAACACAGCAACTCGCATGGCTGTAATAGTTTCAGCAATATCTTTGGACTCGAGTATTTCATTACGTTGAAAATAAATAACTTTACGTTGATCATTGGCCACATCATCGTACTCAAGTAACTGCTTACGCATATCAAAGTTGCGTGCCTCAACTTTTCGCTGTGCATTTTCTATGGCGCGTGTTACCCATGGATGCTCAATAGCTTCCCCTTCAGGCATTTTCAATCGGTCCATAATGGAGGCCACGCGATCCGCGGCAAAAATCTTCAATAAAGGATCCTCTAGGGACAGGTAAAAGCGAGTGGATCCTTTGTCTCCTTGACGACCTGCCCGTCCACGTAACTGATTATCAATTCGTCGTGATTCATGTCTTTCAGAACCCACAATATGTAATCCACCCGCGGTCAACACCGCGTCATGAACCGTCTGCCACGTCTCTTTCAGCGCTTTAATTTGCTGACTTTTTTGCTCGTCCGTGAGCGTTTCATCTGTAGCGACCGCAGCCAAGTCTTTCTCAACATTGCCCCCTAGTACAATATCTGTCCCACGCCCAGCCATATTGGTGGCAATGGTGATCACACCAGGTCGCCCTGCTTGCGCCACAATATCTGCCTCACGAGCATGTTGCTTAGCATTTAATACTTGATGTGGCAGTTTTTTTTCATTTAAAAAATGAGACAATAATTCGGAGCTTTCAATGGAGGTAGTACCCACTAAGACAGGTTGTCCGCGCTGGTGACAGTCCTCAATATCCTTAATCATGGCTTGGTATTTCTCACGGGCACTTCTAAAAATTTGATCCATTCGGTCCTGCCTCACCATAGGACGATGGGTGGGAATCACGACTGTTTCTAAGCCATAAATATGCTGAAACTCAAAGGCTTCTGTGTCAGCGGTCCCCGTCATGCCTGAGAGCTTACCGTAGAGTCTGAAGTAATTTTGAAAAGTAATTGAAGCCAGAGTTTGCGACTCATTTTGAATGGCCACGCCTTCTTTGGCTTCCACCGCTTGATGAATGCCTTCAGACCAACGTCTACCTTGCATCATACGACCGGTAAACTCATCCACAATAATGATTTCATCATTTTGAACCACATAATGTTGATCACGGTGATAGAGTACATGGGCTCGTAAGGCCGCATAAACATGATGCATTAAAATAATATTACTAGGATCATATAAGCTGCTTCCTTCGTTTAGCAGCCCCATACTAATCAGTAATTGTTCTGCTTTTTCATGGCCGGCTTCTGAGAGCATCACTTGATGAGCTTTTAAATCAACAAAGTAATCCCCATCTGATTCCTCAGCGCTTTGGGCGACTAAATGAGGAACCAGTTGATTAATTTTTATATAAAGGTCAGCGCTATCCTCAGCCTGTCCTGAGATAATGAGAGGAGTTCTGGCCTCATCAATTAAAATAGAATCCACCTCATCGATAATGGCAAAATTTAAACCACGTTGCACTCTCTCCTCAGGACTACCCACCATATTGTCACGCAGATAATCAAAACCAAACTCATTATTCGTGCCATAGGTAATATCGGAGCCATAGGCCATCTGTTTGTCTTCATGGGTCATTTGTGACAGATTAACGCCAACACTTACCCCCAAGAAACGATGCACTCTCCCCATCCATTCAGCATCACGTCTAGCCAAATAATCGTTTACCGTTACGATATGTACTCCTTTACCGGAGAGCGCATTAAGGTAAGCGGGTAGAGTACTAACTAGGGTTTTTCCCTCGCCCGTGCGCATTTCTGAAATCTTTCCGTCATGAAGCACCATGCCGCCGATCAGCTGAACATCAAAATGACGCATACCTAATACTCTCTTACTTGCCTCACGCATCACGGCAAAGGCTTCTGGCAATAGATCATCCAAGGTTTCACCTTGTTCTAAACGCTGACGGAATTCTGGTGTTTTTTGTGCTAACGCCTCGTCCGATAAAGAAGCCAAAGAGGGTTCTATGGCATTAATTTTAGTAACGACCTTATAATACTGCTTGAGTAAGCGATCGTTACGTGTGCCGAAAATCTTTTTTAGGAATTGAGTGATCATGGGCCTAAACGCCTGTTAAACAAAACTATGATTTTACCAGATACAATACCCTGATGAACTCTAGATCATTAGGCAATTTACTTAATCAAGAAAATAACCTGCAACAATGGCAAAATAAAGCTAAATTGATCAGGGAAATCGAGCTCTATTGGCAGAATTTATTGCCTGAGCCTTGGCGCGATCTGAATTATGTTGCCAATCTTGACCAACACGTGCTGTTAGTGTGTAGTACCCATAACGCAGTGTTCAATAAATTAAGGCAGCTTGAGACCTCCTTACTGGGACAAATACAAGCGCAATTCCCTCATATTACTTCCATCAAGTTTAAGATGGTACCCAGCGCCCCTCACATTGAAAGAATATCCATGGCCAATGAGTCACTGAGCAGTGACACCCTCGCCTTGTTTGAGCAAAGCGTAATGAGAATGAAAAAAGGACCGGTGGCTGAAGCACTACAAAAACTACTTACCCATCACAGACGAAAACCTTAGAAAACAGGCTGTGTGTTTAAATCCACCAGAGGCTCTATAAAAGCAGTAGGGGGAGTTCTATTGCTCTCAAAGGTCACAAACTCCCAGGCAGACTCGTTATCCAGTAATGCTCGAGCCGCAACATTATTGAGCGCATGACCTGATTTGTGACCAATGAAACTGCCTAACAAGGGGTGACCGATTAAATACAGATCGCCAATAGCATCGAGGATTTTATGGCGCAAAAATTCATCGGCAAACCGCAGGCCATCCGCATTTAACACCCGAAACTCATCCATAACAATGGCATTATCTAAGCTCCCACCCAAGGCCAAGCCCATGGATCGAAGCTTTTCCACATCTTGAGTAAAACCAAAGGTTCTCGCTCTAGCCACTTCCTGAACATAAGAAGTCTGAGCGAAGTCAACTGTCACAGACGAGCCCATATCCTTAAATGCAGGATGATTAAACTGTCCCTCATAGGTGACTTTGAAGCCAGGATAGGGCTCAAAACGAGCCAACTTATCACCCTCTTTAACTTCCACTACTTGCTTAATTAATATGTATTTCTTTAAGGCGACCTGCTCCATGAGCCCTACAGATTGAATCAGAAAGATAAAAGGCCCCGAACTCCCATCCATAATAGGGACTTCTGGACCGGTAATATCAATATACAGATTATCAACCCCTAACCCTGCTAGTGCCGACATCAAATGCTCAACGGTGCTCACCTTAGCTTGATGTTGCTCAATTAAAGAAGACAGTCTGGTATCAGTCACGTGGTGCGCTAAGGCTTGAATAGTTGGGGCATCAGGTAAGTCCGAGCGAACGAATACAATCCCCGTGTCCACGGGGGCAGGACGTAGCGTGAGGCTGACTTTCACCCCCGTATGTAGTCCTATCCCTACGGTTTGTACCGAAGACTTAATGGTTCGTTGCTTCAACATGCCACCATCCGAGTTATTAGTCCGCCTGTTTTCTTAAAAATGCTGGAATATCATACACATCCATGCCCGTTTCTTTTAAAGCATCCACCGTAGAACTGCGCCCGCGACGAATAGGAGTGTCATATTCCTCATCAATTGGGTTGCCATCGGTCCCGGTCATCACAATGCGGATGGGAGGTGTTTGCATACGTTTAACAGGCTCACCCAGACCAGTGGCCACAATGGTCACACGCAGAGAATCACCGATGGTTTCATCCACAACACTACCAAAGATCACCGTGGCGTCGTCAGCGGTGAAGGAGCGAATAGTATTCATGACATCATGAACCTCTTTTAATTTCATATTGGTACCGGCGGTAATATTCACCAACACCCCTCTTGCTCCCGCCAAATTCACATCCTCTAACAGCGGGCTTGCGATAGCCTGTTGAGCCGCAATATGGGCGCGATCAATACCGGCAGCCATGGCTGAGCCCATCATCGCCACTCCCATCTCTGACATCACGGTTTTAACGTCCGCAAAATCCACATTGACGAGCCCAGGACAATTAATCACTTCAGCAATCCCTGCCACCGCCCCCTTGAGTACGTCGTTTGCCGCTTCATAGGCCTCTAACATAGTAATGTCTTCACCTAACACATCCATGAGTTTTGCATTAGGAATGATAATGAGGGAGTCGACGTTTTGCGCCAACTGAGTGATCCCATCAAGGGCAGCTTTCATGCGCTTGCCTTCAAAATCAAAGGGTTTAGTCACCACCGCCACAGTCAAAACACCCAACTCTCTCGCAATTTCCGCCACCACAGGCGCTGCACCTGTTCCCGTTCCACCGCCCATGCCAGCGGTGATAAACAACATGTCAGCACCTTGAATCATTTCAGCAATCCGTTCGCGATCAGCCAATGCTGCCTGACGGCCTACTTCTGGATTAGCTCCAGCTCCTAGTCCCTTAGTAATTGACTGCCCCAACTGCAGTAAATGCGTGGCTTTACTACGTTTCAAAGCTTGGCTGTCTGTGTTCATAGCAATAAATTCCACACCCGATACACCGCGTGACACCATATGCTCCACCGCGTTACCACCGCACCCCCCCACTCCGATAACTTTAATGACGGCTTCGAGCGCTTGATTTTCTAGAATTTCAAAAGATGGCATGTTTTATTCTCCTAATTGTTCTGTAGATTTTACCTAATTAAAACGCACTCTTAAACCAATTTTTCATTCGTTCGTAGATTTGTGCAAAAGAGGTGATGTGAGAGCGAGACACTTGCTCTTTTTGATGTTGCTCTACCCCTGAATAAAGAAGCCCCATGGCCGTGGCAAACCTTGGATTTTTTACCACCTCAACAAGACTTCCTTGATAGTTAGGAGTCCCCACACGAACTGGCATATGGAAAATCTCCTCACCCAACTCCAGCATTCCTACCATCAAACTGGCACCACCTGTTAGCACAATGCCAGAGGATAAAAGCTCTTCAAAGCCACTGCGTCTGAGTTCTGCTTGTATTAAAGAAAACAACTCTTCCACCCGTGGTTCTACCACTTCAGCCAAAGTATGTTTTGACATTTGTCTTGATCCCCGATCACCCACCCCAGGAACTTCCAATAATTGGTCTGCATCTGCCAAATGGCGAAGGGCGCAACCATGGGCAATTTTAATTTCCTCAGCATCCTTGGTTGGGGTTCTTAAGGCCATAGCAATATCGTTGGTAATCTGATCACCGGCTATAGGAATAATGGCCGTATGGCGAATTGCTCCACCAATAAATACCGCGATATCAGTGGTCCCACCACCAATATCCACTAAACATACCCCCAAATCCTTTTCATCTTCCGTTAACACAGCCACTGAGGAGGCGAGGGGCTGCAAAATCAAATCACGTACCTCAAGACCACAGCGCCTTACACATTTCATAATATTCTGAGCCGCAGAGACAGCGCCTGTTACGATATGAACCTTCACCTCGAGACGAACACCACTCATACCGATAGGCTCTTTAACATCCTCTTGTCCGTCAATAATAAACTCTTGCGTTAAAATATGGAGTATTTGCTGATCCGTTGGGATACTGACAGCCCTAGCTGTTTCAAGCACTCTTTCAATATCGTCCTCGGCAACTTCTTTATCTTTAATGGCTACCATACCATGAGAATTAAAGCTCTTAATATGACTGCCAGCGATACCGGTAATCACTTCACTAATTTTGACATTAGCCATCAACTCAGCTTCTTCTATGGCGCGATGAATTGAGTTCACCGTTGCCTCAATATTAACCACCACTCCTTTTTTAAGTCCTTTAGAAGGATGTTGACCAATCCCAATAACATCAAATCCTCCTTCAGGTAGGATCTCTGCAACAATAACCACAATTTTAGAGGTCCCAATATCAAGCCCAACGATCAAACTACGTTGGTCGCGATTTTTTTGCATCATTGCCCCACTCCCGATTCATCTTTGGCTAGGCGCAAAGCAAAGCCACTTTCATATCTTAAATCAACCAACTGTCCTGGCTCCACTTGATTACCAAAAATGGTCGGGAAAACCTGCACAAACTTACCTAATCGCTGATGAATATTAACGCGGCCTAAATAAAGAGTTAATCCATTATCTAACTTAATTGTCCAAGCCCTTCGCTCAGAGAGAACCAACTGATCAATATGTTGATGGATATGGGCTAATTGACGGTTAAATTCCTGAGCCTCTCTTAATACTTCCACCTCTGATCCATCAGGACCCGAGTATTGAGGTAAATGACCGGTATAATCTGCCTCAAATAACTGACCGTTTGTATCTAACATTCTCTGCTCGTCCCAACGAACCATTGGATGATGTTCCACTATGTTGACCTCCAACCCGTTCGGCCATAAACGACGTAAGTGTACATGACTCACCCAGGGTATTGAATTTAATTCTTTTGCAGCCAAGGGTAAATTAAAGGTAAAGAAATTGCCAGGCATGGATTGCATATGTTTACTGATTAATTCTTTATCCACTTGTTGTAAGTCACCTGTAACCTGGATACGCTGTATATTAAACATTGGCCGTTTGATTCCCCAGCTGACCAAGGCATAAAGCATCACCAGCAATACCCCAGCGATAGCACATTTAGTGACTAGAGTAGCCACATTCAGCCAATTCATTTTTTCCACACTTTGTGTTTGAGTGCCTGGTTTAACCCGGGTACCCATGGAAGACTGACGACGCTTTCTTCGTTGAGATAACTCAAAGTCATCTCTTTTGGGACGGTGATTGCGTCCTAACTGTAGCCATCCTGGTAATGTAATAACAGCCATAGTAAACCCTCCCCCTTAACCTTTTGTATTACCAATAATTCTGACCTCTGGCTGAAGTGAGACACCGCACTCCTCCCAGACCTTTTGCTGAACACGATAAATTAAGTTTTCAATATCGGTGGCACACGCATTACCTGTATTAACAATGAAATTTGCATGCTTTTGCGACACTTCAGCAGACCCCTCACGTAACCCCTTCAAACCACATTGTTCAATTAATTGCGCTGCAAAACCCTCTGGTGGATTACGAAATACGGATCCTGCGTTAGGTTGTCCAAGTGGCTGACTTGCTACGCGTCGTGCTAACAATTCTTTAATAATTCGCTGACCCTGCCGTAAGGGATCATTAATGAACCTCAACTTGCTCGCAATAAACCACTCATTGGTTGGCTGCAATCGATGAGGGATTTGTGACTCTGATGAGTTTTTTAATGCCACATGCCGGTAACTGATGTCATAGTCCTCAGCCGTTCTCTCGTGAAAACATCCCTCTTCATCCATGGTGACAACCGTCTGCACGCAGTCCCATGTTTCGTGTCCATAGCATCCCGCATTCATGGCTAGGGCTCCACCCATAGTGCCTGGAATGCCCGCTAAAAACTCGGCTCCTTGATAACCCAGTCTAGCCACCGTCCGCGCCACCTTCGGCGCCGGAACCCCAGCCTCGACCTCTAAAACCAATTCATGGGCTAATTGCGTTATTATTTTTATTTCCTTTAATGCGCCATGCATTTGAATCACAGTTTCTGATAATCCTCCATCGCGGACCAGTAAATTACTGCCTAAGCCCATCACATGAAAAACCGACTGACTATGTTCGCGTACAAAGCCAAATAAATCCTCTCGGTTTAAAGGTACATAAAACAACTGAGCACTACCCCCAGCACGCCAACTCACGTGCGCACTCATGGGTTCATTTTTTCTCAAGGATCCTGGGCTCAGGTAAGTCATGATGTCATGAACTCTTCAGTTAACTTCATTAACTGCTGAGGTAATAAACCGATACTTCCAGCGCCCATGGTGATCAGTACGTCCCGGTCCTGCAAATAATCCAACGACACTTGGGCGAGGGTCGCCAAATCACTATGACGGAGAGGTTTTTGATGGATTTTTTTACGCTCTAGGGCTTGCGCTAAATGATCACTATCTATACCCGTTAAAGGACTTTCCCCCGCCGGATAAATATCACATAAAATCACGCCATCGGCCTGAGATAGAACCTCCACAAAATCTTCAAAACAATCCCTTGTTCTACTATAGCGATGTGGCTGAAAAGCCAACACGATGCGTCGATGTGGATAAGCGCCACGAGCAGCTTCAAGAGTTGCCTTCATTTCCACCGGATGATGGCCGTAATCATCGACCAAATCAAATAACCCTTTATGCTGCGGAAGTATTCTGACTCCATAGCGTTGAAAACGCCGTCCTACCCCAGTAAATTTTTCTAACGCCTTAATAATAGATGGTGTTGAAGCTCCTACCTCAAGGGCCACAGCAATAGCTGCCAGGGCATTTAATACATTGTGATGACCGGGTAAATTCAATACCACCGAAAGACGACGAGTCTCTTGTCTTACCCGGTTTGGTTTAAGTAGAACGCCAAAACTCATTTGACCTTGGTTGGCTTTCACGTCAACGGCTTGAATCATTGCCTCATCGGAAAAACCGTAAGTCACCACTGGCTTTTCAATACGCGTTAATAATTCTTTAACCACAGGATCCTCAAGGCACAATACGGCCACACCGTAAAAAGGTAAATGATCTAAGAACTGAATAAACGCATCTTTTAGTTTTTCAAAATCATGATCATAGGTTTCCATATGATCTTGGTCTATATTGGTTACCACTGAAATGACTGGTTGTAAAAAGAGAAAGGAAGCATCCGATTCATCCGCTTCAGCCACAATAAACTCACCCTTACCCAGCGCTGCATGGGCGCCCGCACTGTTTAATTTACCGCCAATTACAAAAGTGGGATCAAGATCCGCCTCGGCTAAGATACTGGCAATTAAACTGGTGGTCGTAGTTTTACCGTGAGTGCCCGCTACGGCTATGCCTTTCTTTAGACGCATTAATTCTGCCAGCATCATGGCTCTTGGGACTACCGGAATTCTCTGCTCTCGTGCACGCACCACTTCAGGATTGTTTTTTGCTACCGCCGTGGAGACTACCACCACATCCGCACCTTCCACATGATGTGCATGATGACCTTGTCGGATCAGAGCACCTAGCCCTGCCAGTCGCTCGGTTGCCGCGTTAGTATTCAGATCTGAGCCGGTCACCTCATAGCCTAGATTTAATAGTACTTCCGCAATGCCGCTCATCCCAGCGCCACCAATACCCACAAAATGAATATGATGTACCTTATGACGCATAAATCATTTCCTCAGCAGCCTGGCACAACTCATCTGTGGCCTGTCTTTTAGCGAGTTGATAGGCGCGCTTTGCCATTAAAGATAAGTCTTGTCGATTAAGGTGCTTTAAAAACTTAACCAAACCCTCTACCGTTAAATTTTTTTGTTGAATCAAGTAGGAGGCTTGCTTACCTTCTAAAAATTGCGCATTGATTGTTTGATGATCATCGACCGCTGAGGGGAAAGGAACAAATAAACTGGCTACCCCAGCACAAGCCACTTCACTTACTGTTAATGCGCCAGATCGACAAATTACCAGGTCAGCTTGTTGATACACCTCGGCCATGTCATCAATAAAAGACACCAGCTGAGCCTGTACTTGATAAAAACTGTAGCACTGTTGTAACTCCTCAAATAGTTTAGCTCCTCCTTGATGAATGACCATGGGTCGCTCGTCCACTGGAAGTTTAGATATAGCCTCAGGAATAACTCTATTTAACGCTCGCGCTCCTTGACTCCCACCCAGCACAAGCAACACAAGCTTGCCATGGCGAGCTTGATAGCGCTTAAGGGGATCTGTAAGGCTTGCAATTGATGTTCTGACCGGATTACCAATCCATGTTGATGAATTGGGTCTGGGTAAAAGATGAGCCAATAGATTATTTGACGGTTGCTCAAATGCACCTGGAAACCCCGTAAACACTTGTTTAGCCCACAAAGCCAACAGGCGATTAGTTAAACCGGCCACGGCATTTTGCTCATGAATGATTAATGGGCAACCATACCACTTAGCAGCGACTCCACCTGGAAAAGAAGCAAACCCTCCAAAGCCCACGGTCAACACAGGTTGATACTGTCGATAGAGTGCTAAAGCGGCTTTACAGGCCATCAACATCATCCATGGTGCCCGTAAATATCGCATTAAACCATTGCCACGCATTCCCTGTACAGCCACCTTTTCTAATTGATAATTTCTTTGTGGAACTAATTTAGCCTCCATTCCTTGCTCAGAACCCAGCCAAATAATTCGATACTGTTTCAGTTTTAATTGATCGGCAAAAGCCAGAGCAGGGAATACATGCCCGCCCGTTCCACCTGCCATAATAAATATTATGCGCTCTGTCATGACAACCTCCCGCGTGGAGACACACGAAGTTCATAATCAATACGCATTAATAACGCCAAGGCTAAGAGATTTGACACAATTCCAGAACCACCATAACTCAACAAGGGGAGAGTCAATCCTTTAGTGGGAAGCATCCCCATGTTCACCCCCACATTAACGATCGTTTGTACCGCAATCCATACGCCAACTCCCTGCGCTACCAAAGCACTAAAATGACGATCTAGCGCCGCAGCACGGCGTCCTATAGCAAAAGAACGCCACAGCAAAAAGACAAATAAACCCAAGGTGATAAAGACTCCTACAAAACCCAATTCCTCAGCAATCACTGCCATGAGGAAATCCGTATGGGCTTCAGGCAAATATAATTGTTTCTCTACACTGGCCCCAAGCCCCACGCCAAACCATCCCCCATGACCAAACGCAATCAGGGCATGGGTTAATTGATACCCCTTACCAAAAGGATCTGCCCAAGGATTCCAGAACCAAATTAAACGATTTAAGCGATAGGGAGAGATCACCACCAAGGCCACAAAAGCCACGGACAACAGGAGCATTAATATGACAAACAAACGCCAATTTAACCCCCCTAAAAACAAAATTGAAGCGGTAATGGCCGTCATCACCACCAATGCACCAAAATCTGGTTCTTTTAACAATAAATAGCCCACTAAAATCATGATGAGCCCCATGGGGAAAAAACCTTTAGTAAGGCTATGCATAAAGGCTGCTTTACGAACGGTGTAGTCAGCAGCGTAAAGCACCACAAAAAACTTCATGAACTCAGAGGGTTGTAAATTAAAAACAATTAAAGACAACCAGCGACGACTGCCATTTACTTCTTTGCCCAGACCAGGTACCAAAACCAGTATCAGCATAGGTAATCCCACGGCAAAGAAGAGATAAGGAGCTAGTCTTTGCCATGTTTCAACTTTAATCTGGAAGGCGATAAAGCCAGTCATCAGGGCTGCCGCCACATACATTAGCTGCCTTATGAAAAAATAATTGGAATGATAGCCGGTGTGGCGATCAGCTTCCGCACTCACGATTGAGGCGGAATATACCATGATGACCCCCACAGCCAGCAGTGACAGAATGGTCCAAAGTAACGCCATATCGTATTCAGAACGCAATAGCTTAGGAGGAGCGATGTTTTTCATCATACCTTTTCTCCAATGACTTCTTTCACTGACTGAATAAACACCTGAGCGCGATGTTCATAATGATCAAACATATCAAAACTAGCGCAGGCGGGCGACAGTAGAACGGCATCGCCTTCTTTTGCCAAAGCCACGGATTGAACCACTGCCTCTTTCATATCCTTAGCATGGACCACAGGTATCCCGCAGTGCTGAGTCGCCTGCTCAATGAAGGGGGCATCTCTGCCAATTAATACCAAGGCGCGACCATAGGTTTTTAAGGCGGGTCCCAAGGGGGTAAAATCTTGTCCTTTACCCTCGCCACCCGCAATTAATACCACCTTCTGCGACAAGCCCTTTAAAGCGGCCACGGTGGCCCCAACATTAGTCCCTTTTGAGTCATCGTAAAAAGTTATCTGCTGGTGGGTAGCTACCCATTCAACACGATGAGGTAATCCTTTAAATTTCATTAAAGCTTCGCACGCCTGAGTAGGATCAACACCCACTGCCGTAGTTAAGGCGAGTGCTGCCATGGCATTGGCAACGTTATGGGAACCTGCTAGAGGTAACTTATTTACCTTGAGATACCGGGTTGAACCAAGACTGATCCAAGCGTCATCTTGATTTTGCGTGACACCCCACTGCAAATGATTAGCTGGCGGATTTAAGCCAAAAGAGTGCGCCGCAGAAATCTTATGCCCCATGGCTGCGGAATAAGAGTCCTCACGGTTTACCACCGGATGCTTACAATGCTTAAAAATCCGTTCTTTCGCCGACGCATAATCGCCCATACTTGAATATCGATCTAAATGATCTTCACTGATGTTCAATACTGTGGCCGCATCAAGCCACAAATTATCGGTACTCTCTAACTGAAAACTAGATAATTCAATCACGCAGGCTTCTAGGGCATCTATCTCGCTCATGACAGCCAATACTGGAGTCCCAATATTACCAATTACCGCGGTGTTATAACCCGCATGCTTTAAAATCTCTCCCACCATGGTGGTTACGGTACTTTTACCATTGGAGCCTGTAATTCCTATCACAATAGGTTTGTGCGGTAAGGTTGCGATGACTCGCGCAAAGATCTCCACATCGCCCATGACAGAAGCCCCGCGTTGCTTGGCGTCACGTAGTGGCTGATAGCTCTGTGCTATGCCTGGGCTAGTAATAATGATATCGGCTTTCTTAATCGCTTCCAGATGCGCCTCACCACAATAGAAAACAACCTCTTTAAAAGTCATTTGTAAGCGTTCTAATTGGGGCGTTTGCTCTCTGGTATCCGCCGCTAAAACGGTTAACTCAGGGAAATGTTGTAACCAACGCAATACCGAGCTACCGGTCTCGCCAAGACCTAGCACAAGGATTATTTGTTGCGGGTTAAATACTGTTTGCATATCTTAATTACCTAATCTTTAAGGTGGACAAACCAGCCAAAATTAAAATAATCGTAATAATCCAAAAACGAACCACCACCTGATTTTCCTTCCATCCTTTCAACTCAAAATGATGATGCACCGGAGCCATTCGAAAAATACGATTACCCGTTAATTTAAATGAGGCCACTTGCAACACCACCGACAACGTTTCAAATACAAATACGCCACCCATCACAAATAAAACAATTTCTTGCCTAACAATAACCGCCACCAACCCTAAAGCCGCCCCGAGGGATAACGCCCCGACATCACCCATAAAGACCTCTGCGGGGTATGCGTTAAACCAGAGAAAGGCCAAGCCTGCTCCGGTCATGGCTGCACAAAACACCACCAACTCTCCCGCTCCGGGAATACTTGGAAAAGCGAGATAAGCAGCAAAAATTTTATTACCGGCCACATAGGCAAAAATTGATAAAGCGGCGGAAATCATGGCGGTAGGCATGATAGCAAGACCATCTAACCCATCGGTTAAATTCACGGCATTGCTGCTACCTACGATGACCAAGTAGGTCAAAATAATGAAACCGATATTGCCAAGAGGTAATCGGATGGTTTTAAAAAACGGCACAATCAGTTCTGTTTCAGCGGGACTCACTGCCATGTTAGCTAAATAAATCGCCACACACAGGGCAATGACCGACTGCCAAAAGAACTTAGCCCGCGCTGATAATCCCTTGGGATTGCGATGTACGACTTTACGGTAATCATCCACCCAACCAATCACACCAAAACCAGTTAAAACGGTCAGGCAAAGCCAAATATAGCGATTGGTGAGATCAGCCCACAGCAGTGAAGTAATCGTAATCGCCACTAAAATCAAAGCGCCGCCCATAGTGGGTGTTCCACTTTTAATCAAATGGCTCTGCGGTCCGTCGGTTCTTACCGATTGACCTATTTTATAGGCCGTAAGCTGGCGAATCATAGCTGGCCCGACCATAAAGGACAAAGTAAGCGCCGTGAGCATGGCCAGCACAGCTCTTAAGGTGATGTATTCAAAGACATGGAAGCCATGAATCCCCATGGTTGTCCCTAACCAATGTGCTAGTACTAACAACATATCTGTAATCTCTTTTTGATCATTGCATTAACCCTTTAACTACTCGCTCCATCTGCATAAAACGGGATCCTTTCACTAATACCGTTGTCTCGCTATTGAGTTGCGGCTTGAGTACGGCAATAATTTCCTCCACCGACTCATAGTGATGTGCATTGACCCCAAAACTTGCAACACTGTAATGGGTCAGTTGACCTACAACGTACAAGTTATCAATACCGGATTCTTTTGCTCGCAGGCCAATTTCCTGATGTAATTCTTGCGCAAATTGACCTAATTCACCCAAATCACCTAACACCAGAATCTTCCTTCCCTCTCGTTCACTCAATACATTAATCGCCGCATAAACCGAATCAGGATTAGCGTTGTAAGTATCATCTATGACTAAGGCTCCTAGCGCAGAAAATTGAGCTTGAAGGCGTCCTGGAACACCACTAAAGGACTCCAAACCATGGATAATTTCACTGGCTCTCACCCCCGCCGCAAAACAGGCCGCAGTCACTGCTAGAGCATTGTCGCGGTTATGTCGGCCTGGTATGTGTAAACGCACACTCAAGGTTTCCCCAAAACCCGAGACAGTGAGATCTTCACCCTTAATAGCGCCAGTAATATCCGCGGCGGCGCCCATGGCAAAGGTTAATTGTCGGTAAGGGTTGGCCGCTTGCGCCAGAATTGAGCTGGTAGACAAATCCGTTGGATATACCGCAACCCCCTCTTTATCCAACCCTACAAATATTTCACTTTTTGCCTGGGCTATAGCTTCAATGGAACCCAGCAGGCCAATGTGTGCCCGTTGTACTGTATTTATCAAAGCAATATCGGGTTGAGCTATTTTTGAGAGGTAGGCTATTTCTCCTGTGTGATTCATACCCATTTCCACCACCGCAAAACGATGATGGGAACGCAATGCCAATAACGTTAAGGGAACACCAATGGCATTATTCAGGTTTCCCTCCGTGGCGAGTACTGCATTGTCCTCGTAACCAATTTGCAGGGCATGAGCGCGCATAATGGAAGCCATCATTTCCTTAACAGTGGTTTTACCATTGCTTCCTGTTAAAGCAATCACAAATGGATTAATTTTTTTACGCCAAACATGAGCTAACTGGCCAAGGCTTATTAAGGTATCCTGCACCTTTAACAAACAGGCACTCGATAAGTCCGCTGGCGGCACCCAGTGCTCATTCACCAGCGCACACACAGCGCCCTTATGAAGAGCTTGGCTAACGTAGTCATGGCCGTTAAATTGTTCACCTTCTAAGGCGATAAATACGTCCCCTTTTTCAATACGCCGACTATCCGTAGAAATACGGTTAACCTCCAGCGAGTCCAATGAGCTATCAAGGGGTAACCTTAAGAAATGGGCTAACTGACCTAAGCTCATCATGGGCGTATTCTGCTCACTCATTACCCTCTCCCGCGAGACCATTGATTGACTACCTCATGGTCACTAAAAAATGATTTAATTCCTTTTATTTCCTGATAAGTCTCATGCCCCTTCCCGGCAATCAGTACCACATCATTGTGGGTAGCCATATTCAAGGCAAACTCTATCGCCTGGCGACGATCAAGAATGATCTTAGCCTCCTTGACGGCGACCCCTTTACGGATCGCCTCTGCAATTGCGAGAGGATCTTCATCACGCGGATTGTCATTAGTAATGATGACCTGATCCGAGAACTTGTCGGCTACTTCTCCCATTAACAGGCGTTTACCAGCATCTCGATTTCCACCACAACCCACCACACAAATTAACTTTCGTGGCTCAGGAATCAGTTCTTTGAGGGTAAGTAGCACTTGCTCTAAAGCGTCTGGGGTATGAGCATAATCAATCACCACCACTGGCCCATGATTTAACAGCACTTTCTCCAAGCGGCCTTTGGGGGATTGCAATTTAGGTAAAGAGGCAATGACCTGATCCAGGTTCAAACCCAAACATTTTAATGCTGCCAATACTGCCAACAAGTTCGCCACATTAAAGCGTCCCAAAATCGGCGCAGTCACTGAGCGGGCGACGCCCCCATCTACCACATCAAAGGTGGTTTGATAGAGATCTAACTTAATGTTTGCTGCAAAGAGAACTGCCGGATCGTCGGTGGGTACTACCGAATAACCCATCACTTTCGGTATGATATTTTTATAGCGTTCAAATAGTTCTCGGCCAAACTCATCATCAATATTAATCACTGCCCACTTTAAATCGCATGCTTGAAACAGCAAGGCCTTGGCTTCTCCATAAGCTTGCATAGTGAGGTGATAATCCAAATGATCACGAGTAAGATTAGTAAACACAGCACCAATAAAATTGATACCTCTGACACGCCCTTGAACCAAGCCATGAGAAGATACTTCCATGACGCAATCTCTACACATCGCTTCACTAAATTGCTTTAACCTTTTTTGGCACTCTATAGCATCTAAAGTGGTATTCACTGAGCTTGTCAGATGAGGCCATATACCATTGCCCAAGGTACCCATGAGGCCACAAGATACCGCTTGCAGTGATAGAAGTTGAGCGATCCACAGGCTACAAGTACTTTTACCGTTGGTTCCAGTTACCCCTACAACTCTCATTTTTTGCGAGGGAGAGCCATATACAACACTGGCCAATTCACTGATATTTTCTTTTAATTGCGCCACAGGGCGGTGCTTCACATGAGCCCATTGTGCAGGCCAAACAAAGTCATTTGAATCCCAAATAATTGATCCAGCCCCTCGCTCTATGGCGTCTGCAATATAGTCTCTGCCATCCTGCCTATCTCCTTGATAGGCCACAAAGGTGTCTCCAGACTTAACGGATCGACTGTCAGCGGTTAACTCACGAATCTTGAGTTCTGAATGCAATTGAGCCGCAGTATGTTTAAAACTACCGCGGCCAGGAGGGAGTGGATGATTGACACTATTTATCATCACGTATCCTCCGCTGCATCATTTTTAGTGATCACATGGAAATCACCAGAACCCGGGGCGTCAGGAGGAACAGCATTCATTTGCAATACACTACCCATTAACACAGAAAAAACAGGGGCCGCCACTTCTCCCCCGTAATAGACTGCGCCCTTTGGGTCATCTATCATGACGCCAATGATATAGCGCGGATTGGAGGCGGGAGCAAAGCCAACAAAAGAGGCTATATAATGATTCCCATAGTGACGACCACTGACCTTATGGGCTGTGCCTGTTTTTCCAGCAACGCGATAACCCTTTACCTGCGCTTCAATGGCTGTCCCCCCTGGTTGAACCACCATCTCTAACATACTCTTCACTTCATCAGCGGTTTTCTGTGAAAATACCCGCCGACCGACCGTTTCTCCATTAACCTTAATAATGGATAAAGGTTTTAATACACCATGGTTAGCAAAAACCGTATAAGCCTGAGCTAATTGGGTTAGGCTAACTGAAATACCGTTACCGTATGCCATAGTAGCCTGCTCGATGGGGCGCCACGTTTTATAAGGGCGCACCTTACCACCCGTCTCCCCCGGAAAACCCAGCTTTGGTGGCAACCCAAAACCCACATCTGTAAAGGTATTCCACATATCTTTTTTATCTAAAGAAAGAGCAATACGCGCCGCTCCCACATTACTAGAATGCTGAATAACCTGCGCCACCGTTAGCGCGTCAGAGCGATGGGTATCATGAATTTTGGCGGGACCTATACTCATGACTCCGCCAGTTGTTGGGATTACCGTATCAGGAGTAACTTTACCCAACTCAAGAGCCGTTGCTATGGTAAAAGGTTTTAAGGTAGAGCCGGGCTCATAGGAATCCGTTAATGCTCGATTTCTCAGTTGTGCCCCTGAGAGATGGTGACGGTCATTGGGGTCGTAATTTGGGCAGTTAGCAAGAGCTAATATTTCTCCTGTTAGACTATCCACCACAATCACAGAGCCTGCCTCGGCATGGTGTAGTTCTACGGCACGGGTTAGCTCTCGATAAGCCAAATGTTGAATACGATAATCAATACTCAGCGTAATATCTTGACCCGGTCTTGAGACGCGTATATTTTGCTCATCCTCAATAATATGACCAGCCCGATCTTTAATGACTCTCTCAGCCCCATCGCGCCCCCCTAAAAAGCGTTGATAGGCAAACTCAATCCCTTCTTGACCCATATCATCGGAATTGGTAAAACCAATCACATGGGCCACCTCTTCACCTTTTGGATAGGCGCGGTGATAGCCTCGCTGCGCAAATAAACCTGTTATATCGAGATGCATGATTTGTTGTGCTACGCTTGGATTAACCTGGCGTTTCAGATAAACGATATTACGTTTCCCTTCATCCAGTTTTTGCTTGAGCTCATCCACATCCATACCCAACAAACCAGCCAGCTTTTTCTCTTGGTGATCATCAATATCAACATTTTCTCGGCTAGCTAAAATCGACTCTGAGGGAACGCTAATGGCCAAAGGGACGCCATTGCGGTCACGAATAATTCCTCGGTTAGCTGGAATATCAATAACACGGCTGTAACGCTCTTGCCCTTTTTGTTTAAGAAAATTTGCATGAAAACCTTGTAAGTAGATATCTCTACCTATTAGCACCACAAACCAACCCATTAAAAATAAAAGTAAAAATCTCGAACGCCATCCCTCAAGCTTAAAATTAAATCGTGATTGGGGTTTAGAGTCGAACCTCATGGAACACCTTGATCAGAGGAGGCTGATGAGACGATCAGCTTTATTTTCCCAGGAAGAGGAGAATGCATTTGTAACTCTTGTATCGCTCCTTCCTCAATACGCTTACTTGAAGTCAGTGATCCTTGTTGAATTTGTAACTCATTCCACTCATTGTGGAGCTGTAGAGCATAATCTCGCTCTTTTTGTAAATCAATAAATAACACTCGTGAACGATGTTGAGCATTGACTACAGCTAGAGCCATCAACACTACCACCATAAAGAGTATAAAGTTAATTCTATTCATGCCGCGCATCTCTCAGCCACCCGCATCATCGCACTTCGGCTTCTTGGGTTGGCTTGCTGTTCTTCACTAGATGCTTTAATGGCTTTACCAATCAAGCGTAATTTAGGCTGCGGTCTTTGTGCTTCAGCAATAGCGATCCCCCTAGGAATTTCAGGGGGAGAGGAGTGACGTTTAAAAAACTGTTTTACTAATCGGTCTTCTAAAGAATGAAAACTAATCACTACCACCCGACCACTTTCCTTTAATAAAGACAGTGTTTGCGGCAGTACCTTTTCAATCTCCTCTAATTCTTTATTGATAAAAATACGGATAGCTTGAAAGGTACGCGTAGCAGGATTAAGACCTGGCTCACGTTTTTTTACAATACTGGCAATCAAATCAGATAATTGTTGTGTGGTTTCAATGGGGGTTATATTTCTCTGGTTCACAATCGCTAGAGCAATTTGTTTGGCAAAACGCTCCTCACCATAGTCTCGTATAACCCGGGTGAGATCTAGTACACCCACCTGACTTAGCCATTCCTTGGCAGACATGCCAGCCTCAGGGTTCATCCTCATATCAAGAGGACCATTAAACCGAAAACTAAAGCCACGCTCAGGCTCATCTAACTGCGGAGAGGAGACACCCAAGTCGAGTAAAATACCGTCCACTTGTTGTACTCCCAAGCCAAGCAGCCGCTCATTCATCTCAGAAAAGCACCCATGGACAAACTGCAAACGCTGATCTTGCCACTGCCGAGCTATGACACTTGCTGCCGGATCGCGATCAAAAGCAATTAACCTGCCATGAGGACTTAACTGTTTTAAGATTGCCTCACTGTGTCCGCCTCGTCCAAAAGTGCCATCCACATAAATACCATCTGGCACAATGTGAAGCGCTTCAATGGCCTCAGACAACAGGACACTAACATGACGAGATGGATGAGTAATAGTTGTATTGGTCTTCATTACAATGAAAAGTCTTCCATACCAGCCGGAATAAGGTCAGCACCCAAGCGCTCAATTTCTTTGAATTGCTCCTCCCAGGCCGGTGGATTCCATAACTTAAAGTGACTACCTTGACCGAACATCATCACTTCTCGGTCAATCTCTGCAAAACGCCTTAAGGCTGGGGCAATGAGGACTCTACCCGCACCGTCCATTTCCACATCATCAGCATGTCCCACTAACAAACCCTGCAAAAGAGTTGAATTACGGTCAAAGCCAGAGCGCTTCATGATTGCGTCGCGAATAGGCTCCCACGCAGAACGGGGGTAAAGAAGAAGACAACGGTGGGGGTGGGCAGTAATCACGAGGTGACCATCACTTTGCACACGCAAAGCATCTCTATAACGAGTTGGTACTGCCAATCGTCCTTTGGCATCCAAACTGATTAATGATGGCCCTTGAAACACTTTCTCCCCTTTTTTTAGCCCAAAAAGATCGAATTTCCCATAAATTCCCACTTTTTTCCACTATAGGATATAAGTACCATGAGGTCAAGAGTTAAGAGCCAGCAAATCACTGTTTTTTTTGAAGAATATGGGATATTGGAGGGGTTCTAACAATGCTAAGAAAAGATGAGGTGAAGCTGGCCGGTAAGCCGGGTTCTGTCGTGGACAGTCATTCCTCTAGACGACTGGTTACCCAGTCGTTCCAGCAACCTACCCAGGAACAACGCGAGCCACGTTAACGTTCCTCTATTTGGTCTTGCTCCGAATGGGGTTTAACATGCCAAAACTGTTGCCAGTTTCGCGGTGCGCTCTTACCGCACCTTTTCACCCTTACCTGCATTGCCTAAACAATACATCGGCGGTCTAAGTCTCTGTATCACTTTCCATGGCCTCACGGCCTCCGGTCGTTAACCGGCATTCTGCTCTATGGAGCCCGGACTTTCCTCTCCGTGTGTGGACACGCAGCGACTGTCTAGCCAGCTTCACTTACTATTCTAGCAAGATTAAGCCACTAGACTCCAAATAAGATATTCTCCTGAGCGCATGGGAACCAAAGATTGAGATCCATAGGGTAGCGTCAACGGAACCTTAACCTGCTGTTTTTCAATAGTTATTTGATCTTTATTACGAGCCAAACCATAAAAATCAGCACCGTAAAAAGAAGCAAAACCTTCGAGCTTATCGAGGGCTCCAACACTCTCGAAAGCCTCAGCATATAATTCAATTGCTGCATGAGCCGTATAAATGCCAGCACAGCCACAGGCGTTTTCTTTCACGTTTTGTGCATGGGGGGCACTATCTGTGCCTAAAAAAAACTTTGGGTTCCCAGAAATCACAGCCTCAAGAAGGGCTTGACGGTGTGTTTCACGTTTTAACACGGGTAAACAATAATGATGAGGACGAATCCCACCCTGAAACAAGGCGTTACGATTTAATAACAGATGATGCGCCGTGACGGTGGCGGCTACATTGCTGCCTGCGGTTAAAACAAACTTAACCGCTGAGGCAGTGGTAATATGTTCTAAGACTACCTTTAATTTGGGGTATTTCAAGACTAAGGGAATCAGCTCTTCTTCAATAAATACCCTTTCTCTATCAAAGACATCCACATGGGGGTCGGTGACTTCACCATGAACCAATAAGGGCAGCCCTAATTGCTCCATGGCCTCTAGTACCGCCTCAACGCTCCCCCACTGGCGCACGCCAGAGTCTGAATTGGTCGTTGCTCCAGCTGGATAATATTTTACTGCCTGCACAAAACCCGACTGTTTTGCTAACTCCATTTCCTCCACGCGACTGTTTTCCGTTAAATAGAGGGTCATGAGGGGAGTGAAGCTTGCTCCTGCAGGAAGAGAGGCCATAATTCTGTCATAATAGGCTTTTGCCTGAGCTACGCTGATAACAGGCGGCTTGAGATTTGGCATAATAATAGCTCGGGCGAAACGTTTTACCGTATCAGGCAATACAGCCTTTAAAAAGTCTCCGTCACGCACATGTAAATGCCAATCATCTGGGCGTGTTATCGTTATCCTTTCGCTCATAACCTCTCCTGTTTATCCCCGTATAATTTAGTGCAAATATTAACATAATACCTTATTG